>JACCDL010096718.1_pt1 | contig 29148 bp, 29 predicted proteins | sample 7441931 | NCBI WGS metagenome assembly JACCDL01 (sample SAMN15323437, study PRJNA562643) | freshwater metagenome | isolation source: river surface water | place: USA:Blue River Watershed | collected 2017-08-16 | reverse complement strand
TGACCATCTGGCGCGCAAAATAGATGTCCGTACCTTCTTTAAAAATCACGGTCACTTGCGACAGGCCGTAACGCGACAAAGAGCGTGTCTGCTGCAGATTGGGCAATCCAGCCATCACAATTTCGATGGGATATGTGATCCGCTGCTCTGCCTCCAGCGGCGAGAAACCAGGCGCTTCTGTATTGATCTGTACCTGAACATTCGTGATATCCGGCACAGCATCAATCGGCAGCTGCTGATAACTCAACATGCCGGCCAGTGCCACACCCAAAGTGGCCAGCAGCACCAGCGCGCGCTGGTTGATTGCGAATTGAATCAGTTTCTCGAACATGGCAAGGTTCCTGTCGGGCTCAGTAGCCTTCTTCTGACGTCAGTTTTGTCAGCTCGGACTTGATGATGTAACTGCCTCGCGCGGCATAACGTGTACCCGGTGGCAGACCCTCCAGCACTTCAATGTATTTGTCATCACTGACGCCAAGCTTCACGCTACGCGGCACGAATCGCTTCTCTTCGCGCACAAACACCACCTGGCGATTCCCCAAGGTCTGAACCGCCTCGGTCTCCACAGCCACCGGTACCTGAAGATTGGCGGCATTGACTTCGATACTGACAAATAATCCCGGTCGCCAGGTACCCTGAGGGTTGGCGAGCAAGATACGGGCTCTGGCCATGCGGGTTTGTTCACCTACCAAAGCGCCCAAAAAGGCGACCGTACCCGTTGCCTTGGCGTCAAATGCGGTGGCGCGCACCAGTACCTTGGCCCCAACGCGCATGAGTGGCAGATCCTTGGCGGGAATACTGACCTCGACCCAGACCGAGGACATATCGGAAATCGTCATGATGTGCGTGTCTTCTCTGACCGCCTCACCCACGCTGAGCTTGCGCTCGCCGACCAGACCATCATAAGGCGCCCGCAATTCAAAGCGATTCAGGCCAGCACCGCTGCCGGCCACAACACCCAGGGCACTCAGCTTCTGCTGCGCATTTTCTACAGCAATCTCCGCCTCGCGCAGCGCCACTTGCGCCTGCAGAAAATCCTGCTCAGCCGTTATCTTTTGTTCCCACAGTTTTTTCTCACGTTCATAAACCGAGAGTGCGAAACTCTGACGCTTCTGTGCGCTCTGCAGTGCACTGCGCTGGTCGGAAATAGCCTGACTTGAAAACACCGCCAGCGCCTGACCCTTGCGAACAGTCTGGCCAGTACTGACCAGCACGGCCTCGGCAATACCCGGTACACGAGGCACCACATGAACGGTGCGATCATCATTGAGCTGAATCTCGCCCGGGAACTGCACCACCGACGCGATCTGTGCAGCACCGGCCGCTGCAACCGTGATACCAGAAGCGCTGATCTGCTCATCATCCATCATCACCTGTGCAGCATCATGCGGCGCTTTCGGATTGGTTTGTAATTGTGCGGGGGCAGGCCCATCATCATCCTGCTTGCTAACCGGCTTCTTTTCCGACTGGGTGAGGATCATTGTGGCCAGCACAGCACCCACCGCAATGATCAGGAAAACCACCAGCAACTGCGCCTTGCCTGAAGCCTTGATTGATTTGTTCATGGTCATTACCTGCTATCCGGGTACTTGGGTGCGGTCGATGCAGCTGCATCTGGCTGACCGAGAATACCTTCGAGATCCGTCACCGCGCGATGTACTGCTGCCAGCGCATTAAGATACTGAGATTTCGCACTGAAAAAAGTCCGCTGTGCATCGAGTACCTCCAGAAAACTGAACTTGCCGTTCTCAAATCCTATCGTGGCAGCTTCGTAGGCACTCTTTGCACCCGGCACGACTTCGGTTCGCAATAGCTCCGCCTCCTGCCGACGTGCGTCCAATCGCTCCATCACCTGATACGCGTCGCTGGCCAGCGCAATACGAGTTCCGACCAATTCATCACGCGCCTTGTCCTCGCGGCGCAAGGCTTCGAGCAAATTACCCTGATTCCGGTTGTAGAGAGGTATCGGTATTGAAATGCCGAACCGCATCTGCTCATGCTGCGCTTCCTCGCGGCGCTGAACACCCACGCTGACCGTGAAATCCTGAATGGTCTTGCTTTGCTCTACATTGACCAGCGACTTGCGTCGCTCCAGTTCGAGTTGCGCGCGCTGAATCAGAGGCGATGTGCCAAGGCGCTGTTCGATTGATTCGCGCGCCGGCATATCGGGAAGCAAATCAACATTCCCCTGCGCCTCACTAAAGCGTGGCGAGGCATTGCCCCACAGACTGGCAAGACGCCGGCGCGCGTTGCGCAGTTCGCTCTGCGCCTGGGTTAAAGCGACCCTAGCACCTGCCTCGGCCACGCGCGCCTTGGTCTCTTCGACTGGTGACACCTTGCCCGCAACCACGCGCTTGGCCGCAATATCGGTCGCGCGACGGGCGAGGCCGACACTATCCTGAGCGAGTGTCGTCAGCTCTTGCGCCGCCAGTACATCAAAGAACGCGGCCATGACGGCCGCCCGCACTTTCAGTTGGCGACCACTGAGGTCGGATACAGCAACATCGCGCCCGCGCTGCGCCGCCTCCACACGAGCGGTACGTTTGTCACCTCGCTCGATAGGCACGTCCACCTGCGCTGAACTTGAACGCGAGATCCTCCCGGCATTCTCGGCGGTGTAGCTGAATCCGGGATTCGGCCGCAAGGATCCCTGCAATATCTGCGCCTCAGTCGCCTCTATCTCGCGACGAGCAGCTGCAATCGTCGGATTGGCCTCAAGTGCAAGACGAATCGCTGCTTCCATCGTAAGCGGGCCTGCAGGCTCCTGAAACATTCGACCCTCATCACCTGACCTTGACGGGTCTTCCCACAAAGAGACCTGTGATGCATTTTGCGCGAACGTCCAACTTGCCGACAGCAGTCCGCAAAGGATGCTCAGCATAATGACGCGATACCGCCCCAACGCTAGGGGCGGCATTGAATTGTTTTTTTGTTGTGACATCTGATCCTCCCAAAACGGATACTTGCAAAAACTGATGTCCTCGTGTCGCTGGGCAGAGGCGCAATAACGCGAGATGCCAATGCCTGACAGCCAAGCGATCTTGGCATATCTCGGTACGACCGGGAATCTGCAGAGCAAGGGCAACACTCAGCGACTCGACGACTCAGTCAATCAAAGCGCGGAAACCCAGTTGGGGCGTTCGGGCCGATCGAACGGCGGTACGGGTACTCGACCGGCGATGACCGATACCGGATCGACGTGAGGAAGGGACAAGGTGACCAGATTGAGTTCGGAGAGCAATCCGAAGATCACACCGACATGGCACATGCTGCAGTCCAGATCGGTGCCAGCGTAAGCGTCCTGCTGCGCTTTCTTGTGCTCATGATCATGGTGACCGACATGCTTGGCCACCGCGTCATGCTCATGCTGACAGTACGAACCCAATGACACTGCAGCTGCCTGCAGGGACATCACGGCGATCAGCACAAAAGCAAGGAAGGTTCGCATGCGCCGGAGTTTACCAGCTTTGCCACACGCCACTGCGCCCGCTTCGCTCGCGCTGCGCTGGAAAAATCTTGCGAGTTTGGCGAAATCCAAGGAAGCACTGATTAAATAAAACCGGAAACCCTTTCAGCTAATTCAATCGTGATAAGTCCTTGATTTTGCTTAGCCCCGCATCGCACAGCTGCGCTGGCTCGCCATAAAACGTGGCTGTATTCGGCGTCTCTCTAAGCCTCACAAACCAGATGTATTCGCTTTTTTAGGTGATCGCATGATGCGCGCGCGATTTTTCCTTGATGCCGCAAAACGCAATTCCATGTGCGGGTCAAAAGTTGATCGTCCACCCCTGCCGGCTCGGAAAATTGGCTTTTCGGGGGTCCGATCAGAACAGTGGCACAATAGCGCTCACGCCCAACTGCCCAAAAGGCGGAGAGAAATATACTGTACGTTTGCACAGTATAATTAGGCCAGGCTGGAGCACCACCGCAACAGCCATCCTTACGAAGGAGTTATTGAAATGAGAACAAATCTAGCCTACACCACGCCGGCTGCGAATGATCTCCCTATCCGTCGCAAAGCCGATGTGCAAAGCCTCTGGCGCAAACGTGGCTGGATGCCGCCAAGCGAGTACCGGAATGACTTCACGCAGTCTTGCCGTCCTGCGATTCTGGCGGGCATGAGAAAGCTTGAACTGGTCAAATGGCGGTAATTGGTTTTTAAAATTGCAATAATTCGCGCGAGCGCCGAGGCATAACCTTCAATGCCGCAGGGCGCTCTGGGCGCACTTGTGCCCATCCTTCACTGATTCCCCCTCACCCCGGCAGCTCTGCCTGACATTTACCTCCTGCTGTTACGGATCTTCGCGCATCTGGTTCCGATTCAGACCACGAACCGGTGCCCGACGGTGCTACCCCTTCGGACTTGGCTGGCTCACGTGGCGCCAAGAGGCTCTATGTATCAAAGGGCAACCCGACCGCGACAAACTTTGATTTCGTTCAGGCGACGAAGGCCCCAGGTATCTTGAATTTCAGATCAAGCGCTTCTCGGCGGTGCCAATCTCTTTTGTTTTAACTTCTACGTAAAAACCAAGGCTGAACCGCATTGCAATGTCGCTTTGTTCAGCGCTTACCCGACTTTTATTTGTTTACCGCATAAGCATGTCCGGAAATATTCGTTTGGAAATGAAGTCTTGCTCATTAAGCTTCAGGCTCACAATTTTCATTACGGAGAAAAAGCATGCGATTCATCCAATCTCTGTCCTTCGTACTCGCGCTTGGACTGGCATCACAATCACACGCGGCTGAGGTCAGTTTACTCAACGTCTCTTACGATCCGACGCGTGAGCTGTACCAAGACTTCAACAAATCCTTTGCCACGCTTTGGAAGAGCAAAAGTGGTGATGACCTGAAGATCAAACAATCACATGGCGGCTCGGGCAAACAGGCACGTGCCGTCATCGATGGTCTGGCAGCGGATGTCGTTACGCTGGCACTAGCCTACGATATCGACGAAATTGCGAATCGTGGCTTCATTGCCAAAGACTGGCAAAAGCGCCTGCCAAACAGAAGTGCGCCTTACACTTCCACGATTGTCCTGCTGGTTCGCAAAGGCAACCCCAAGAACATCAAAGACTGGAATGATCTGGCCCGCCCCGGCATATCGGTGATTACACCCAACCCAAAAACATCGGGCGGCGCACGCTGGAATCATCTGGCAGCCTGGGGTTATGCACTGAAACAGCCGGGTGGCAATGAAAAAACAGCGCAGGAATTTTTGTCGAAGATTTACAAAAACGTTCCAGTATTGGATTCAGGCGCACGTGGATCGACCACGACCTTTGTAGAGCGCGGCATTGGCGACGTGCTACTGACTTGGGAAAATGAAGCTTTACTGGCTATTAAAGAGCTGGGGCCAGAAAAAGTCGAAATCATCATCCCGTCGCTGAGCATCCTTGCCGAGCCACCCGTAACCATCGTTGACAAAGTGGTTGACCGCCGCGGTACGCGCAAAATCGCCGAAGCTTATCTGCAACATCTGTATAGCGACGAAGGTCAGGAAATCGCGGGCAAACATTACTACCGTCCCACCAACGAAAAAATCGCTGCGAAATTTGTATCACAGTTCCCAAAAATAAAGCTGCTGACCGTGGACGAAATTGCTGGTGGATGGACGAAGGCGCAGAAAACACATTTCGCTGACGGCGGTGTTTTCGATCAAATTTACCTACCCAAGTAAACAACCAGGCGGCCGGTAACACAACCGGTCTGCCCCCTCCCAAAAAAGAAAGGATTTCCCATGAACTCAGGACCTAAAGTCCTGGGCAGGCTCTTGTCGCGCCTGCTCATTGTCAGCACTATCGCTGCTACCTTCCCCGCTTACGCAAACGACGCAGCCGAGATCGAGAAACTCAAGGCACAAATCGAGGAACTGGATCAGAGATTACGCATACTTGATCGCAAGCAAGAAATCGTCAACGAGGACGTCGCCACCAAACAAAAGGCCGCACCCATAGTCACCGCCAGCGACAAGGGATTCGGTATCAAATCAGCTGATGGACAGTTCGAATACAAACTTCGTGGCCTGGTACATTTTGATTACCGTAACTTCGACGGCTCGGCACCTGCCAGCACAATTTATGATGGCTTTCTTGCTCGCCGTATCCGGCCCACCTTTGAAGGCACTGTCTTTGGCAAATATGGTTTTCGCTTAACACCGGAATTCGCAGAGAGTGGTGACGGATCTTCGACCAGTGGTATTTCGCAAAACAAAACTCGGGTCATCGATGCTTATCTAGATGCCCGCTTTGATCCCACCTATTCCTTCCGGTTCGGTAAATTCAAACCCTTTGTCGGCCTGGAACGCCTGCAGGGCGGCTCGGATATCAAATTCATCGAGCGCAGCTATGTCAGTAACAATATTCTGCCGAACCGGGATTTTGGTCTGTCGCTGTATGGTGAAGCGCTGGATAAAAAACTGACCTATGCGATCGGCTATTTCAATGGCGTTAAAGATGGGGGCGAGAACTTCACCAGCCAAGACGAAAACAATCACAAAGACTTTGCTGCCCGCGTGTTTTCCACCCCGTTTGCCGGTACTGACAGCGCGCTGGCAGGTTTAGGTGTGGGTATCGCGGGTACATGGAGCCAAGATTCAAACTCGAATTCGCTGGGTTCCTACAAAACTTCAGGGCAGGCCTATAACTTTTTTGCTTATACCGGCTCACGATCCAACGGCCGGCGCGAACGCATCGCACCGCAAGCCTATTATTACAATGGGCCTCTGGGCATCCTTGCCGAGTACGCGGCCGTGAAACAAGACATCAGCAATACCGCTGGCACCACCACTGCGAACGTCACCAATAGTGCGTGGCAAATCGCCACCTCCTATCTGCTGACCGGTGAAGATGCATCATTCAAAGGCGTCAAACCCTATAGTCCCTTCAAATCAGGCGCCGAGGGTGGCTGGGGAGCTTTTGAACTCGTCGCTCGCTATCAGGAAAACAATATCGACCGTGACGCCGTTACCTTTGCCAACACCACCAACGGCTACGCACTGGGCGCAAAAACCTGGGGCGTCGGTCTCAATTGGTATCTGAATGAAGCCTCCCGTTTCTCGCTCAATGTCGAAAGAACGAAATTCTCTGATGTAAGAACGGGAACTGTACTGCTTGGCGATACGGAAAATTTCGCCGTGGCCCGTTACCAGTTGGCTTTCTGATCCTCCTTCTTGTTTTCTGCTCGTTTAATCTCCTCTTCAACCGGCCGTCAAAGGCCGGTTTTTTTATGGCTGCACGGTTCCAAAAGTCTCCGAATTTTTCATTACTAAAGCCAACGGGTACATGACAAAAGACACTGAATCCCAGCTTTCGCCGGGATGACGGTAGGAATTTTGCGGGCGCCTCAATAACTACCGCCGTCCCAGACGCCACAGTCCAAAACGACCACCCTGCTTATTTGAAATCCAACTATACAAATGCATAAAAATTCGTTTTCTTTATAACGAAGCAATGGAATCATTGGCGCCCTTCAGATAGATAAGTAATGCCAAAGATTTCATGAACGCTAACAAAAGCGCGCTATCCCGACCGTTTTCTGGCAATCGGGTCTTGCCCGGATTCCAGCTGACACTGGGATTTACCCTGCTTTATCTCTGCCTGATCGTGCTTTTCCCCTTGTCGGCGTTGCTCCTGAACACGCTGTCGATGACTTGGGAAGCATTCTGGCAAACCGTGAGCTCGCCGCGCGTGGTGGCATCGTACAAACTCAGTTTTGGCGCATCGTTAGCCGCGGCCTCAGTCAACGCCGTGTTCGGCACCATACTCGCGTGGGTGCTGGTGCGTTATCAGTTCCCCGGAAAAAAACTGCTGGATGCATTCGTCGATTTGCCCTTCGCACTACCGACTGCGGTAGCGGGCATTGCGCTGACCGCGCTATATGCAAGCAATGGCTGGTTGGGACAGCATCTCGCCAAAGTCGATATCAAGGTCGCCTTTACGCCGCTCGGCGTCGCCGTCGCATTGGTATTCATCGGACTGCCCTTCGTTGTACGAACCGTCCAGCCGGTATTGGAGGACAGTGAGAAAGAACTGGAAGAAGCCGCTGCCTGCCTAGGCGCTAACCGTCTGCAGACCTTCCTGCGCGTGATTTTCCCGACCATTTTTCCTGCGGTGTTGACTGGCTTTGCGCTGGCATTCGCGCGGGCATTGGGTGAATACGGCTCAGTAATTTTTATCGCCGGGAACATGCCCATGGTGTCGGAAATCACGCCACTGCTCATCATCACCAAGCTAGAGCAATATGACTATCGAGGCGCAACAGCGATTGCGGTTGTGATGCTGGGAGCTTCCTTCGTCATGCTGTTGGCCATCAATCTGCTACAGGCCTGGATGCGCAAAAGCAGCACCAAGGAAAGAAAATGAGTACTGCTAATCCTGCCCTCACGATCGCAGCGGAGCCGCGTCGAATCGAGCCGCCGTACTTGCCAGCAGCGACGACAGAACCGACCTGGGTACGCCTATCGCTCATCGGCATCGCACTGCTATTTTCCATTTTGTTTTTGCTTATCCCACTCGCCGCCGTCTTCGTTGAAGCGCTAAAAAAAGGTTGGGAAGCGTATGCAATGGCGATCATGGATGATGATGCACTTTCGGCCATACGACTGACCTTGCTGACAGCGGCCATCGCAGTACCCGCCAATCTGGTCTTCGGTGTGGCGGCTTCCTGGGCCATTGCGAAATTCGATTTCCGTGGCAAGAGTTTGTTGCTGACACTAATTGACCTGCCATTTTCAGTATCACCGGTGATTTCGGGATTGATCTATGTTCTGCTATTTGGCGCGCATGGCTGGTTTGGTGCCTGGTTGCTGGAACATGACATACAGATTTTGTTTGCTGTCCCCGGTATCGTGCTGGCAACGGTTTTCGTGACCTTTCCTTTCGTTGCACGCGAGCTGATCCCGCTCATGCAAACCCAGGGTAACGATGAAGAAGAAGCCGCACTCGTCTTGGGTGCTTCGGGGTGGCGCACGTTCTGGCATGTGACGCTACCCAATATCAAATGGGGGCTGCTGTACGGCGTCATTCTGTGTAACGCCCGCGCCATGGGCGAATTCGGCGCAGTCTCTGTCGTCTCGGGCCACATCCGTGGTGAAACCAACACCATGCCACTTCAGGTTGAGATTCTTTATAACGAATACAACTTCGCCGCTGCATTTTCTGTTGCCTCACTCCTCGCTTTGCTGGCGCTGGTGACACTGGCACTCAAAACATTCATCGAATCACGTTTGGATCATGGTGACTACACCGGTCCACAGGAGCCTGCAAAATGAGTATCGAAGTCCGCAACATCGAAAAACGCTTTGGTGGTTTCGTCGCGCTGGATAATGTCTCGCTCGAATTTCCCACCGGTGAACTAACCGCGCTGCTCGGACCTTCCGGTTGCGGCAAAACCACGCTACTGCGCGTAATCGCCGGACTCGAGCAAGCCGATAGCGGCACCGTCTTGCTGGACGGTGAAGATGCCTCGGTACGTCATGTGAGAGAACGTCAGGTTGGTTTCGTTTTCCAGCACTATGCGCTGTTCAAGCACATGAGTGTGTTTGACAATATCGCTTTCGGGCTGAGAGTCAAACCGCGCGCACTGAGACTGTCCGAAGAAAAAATCCGCGACAAAGTCATGCGCCTGCTGTCGTTAGTGCAGCTGGACTGGCTGGCAGACCGTTATCCATCACAGCTCTCCGGTGGTCAGCGCCAGCGTATCGCATTGGCGCGCGCACTCGCGGTCGAGCCGCGTGTGCTGTTGCTGGATGAACCGTTTGGCGCACTCGACGCCAAGGTCAGAAAAGAACTGCGTCGCTGGCTACGCCAATTGCATGATGAATTACACGTCACGAGTATCTTCGTTACGCATGATCAGGAAGAGGCGCTCGAAGTCTCCGACCGCGTAGTGCTGATGAACAAGGGCAAAGTCGAACAGCACGGCGCACCCGATGAGGTCTACAACCATCCCGCGTCGCCTTTTGTTTACGGCTTTTTGGGTAATGTGAATCTGTTTCACGGTCGGGTCAACGAGGGTGTGCTGGATGCCGGCGGCGCCAGCCTGTCTGTTCCCGATCATGCACAAACGGTAGACGCCAAGGCTGTCGGTTATGTCAGACCCCATGAACTGGATATCGATCGCTATGCACCCGGCGGGCCCGGCATCGTCGCACGACTCAAACGTGCATATGCCATTGGACCACTGGCGCAACTGGAGTTGGAGCGTGACGACAACGGCAGCCTGATCGAAGCCGCACTACCGAGTGAACGATTCGCTGCCCTGCAATTGAAAGAAGGCGATACCGTTCTGGTGCAACCCCGCAAGGTCAGAGTCTTCTTTGATCAGGCCGCTTGATAACAGAGCAAATACGCCATGAATTTCCAGCAGCTCAGATCCATTCGTGAAACCGTTCGTCAGAATTTCAATCTGACTGATGTCGCCAATGTCCTGTTCACTTCGCAGCCTGGGGTGAGTCGGCAAATCCGTGAACTCGAAGAAGAACTGGGTATCGATATCTTTGAACGCAACGGCAAGCGGGTCACCGGCCTCACCGAACCGGGCAAAGATGTCATGCCCATTATTGAGCGACTGCTGCAGGAAGCAGAAAATCTGCAACAGGTCGGTCAGGAATATTCGGGAAAAACCGCTGGCACGCTAGTCATCGCAACGACGCATACACAGGCGCGCTATGTGTTACCGCATGTGGTGCAGGATTTCCGTCGGGCGTTTCCGGACGTTCGTATATCCCTGCGCCAGAGCTCTCCTGAACATATCGCGGAATGGGTTCTGTCAGGCAAAGCCGACATTGGCCTTGCTACCGAAGGTTTGAAACAATTCGAAGGCCTGACCTCTTTCCCCTGCTATGAATGGAATCACGTGGTGGTCGTACCCAACACTCACCCACTACTCGAGAAAAACAAAATCACGCTTGAAGATCTCGCTGCCTATCCGCTGATAACCTACGATCAGGGTTTTACCGGTCGCAGCCATATTGACGACGCTTTTGTGCAAAAAAATATCGCCCCCGACATTGTGCTCACTGCCATGGATTCGGATGTGATTCAACAGTATGTATCGATGGAGCTGGGTGTTGGCATCGTTGCATCCATGGCAGCTGAGGACAATCTCAAACAGGGTCTGAAGGCGATCACAGCGGAGCATTTATTCTCACCCAACACCACACGTGTCGCAGTCAGAAGCGGTGCGTTCCTGCGGCAATACATGATTGATTTCATACTCCGTCTTGCTCCCGCACTGAAGTCAGAAAAGCTATTGTCGGTGCAGTACCCGACTGGCAGATAAGGTCTGCTGCTCAGCGCAACCTGACGGATCTGAACATCAGCACTTCTAATACAGTCAGGTTTACGGAAATCCGCTAGCTGAGACTAGCTGTATGAACAGGGATGACCCGACTCGATGTCTTTCTTTCTTGTATCAGCGGAAGGCAACGCTGATCATCCTGATAGATTGATACACAATCCAAGCACTGAAAACACTCGCTGTAATTGATTTTTCCTGTAGGCGCGATGGCCTGATATTCACATCGGTGTCGGCAAGACTGACATGGTGTGCCGCAAGCGTCGCGCCGTGGAATCCAGGACCAGCGCTGCAGAAAATTCACCGACGCCAGCGCCGCGCCCAGCGGGCAGATATAACGGCAATAGCCACGATAAACCACAACCCCCAGCAGTAGGCAGGCCACCGCCCAGAGCACATAGGGCCAGTCGCGCTGAAAGTAAAAACTGATCGCAGTTTTAAAGGGTTCAATCTCCACTGCTTTTTCTGCGAAGCTAGGAGCCATATAGAGTGACGCCAGCAGCGTACCTAGAACAACATACTTTATCCACTTCAGTTTTTCATCCAGGGCGGTACGCAAACGCCGTTGCCTGATACCGATGGCATTGGCGATCAAGCTGATCAGTTCCTGCAATGCGCCAAAGGGGCACAACCAGCCACAAAACGTAGCGCGCCCCCAGACCAGCAAGGTCACGCCCACAAAAACCCAGAGAATGACGGTGATCGGGTCATTCATCAGAAAACTCAAATCGCCACCGGAGGTCAGCGACTCGAGCGCAGCGGTAACATTCACAATCGTCAGCTGGCCTTGTGCATACCAGCCTATGAAACCCAGCGTGAAAAGCAAATATGCCGTCCGCAGAATGCGTAAACGCTGGCTGCTCGCACTGAGACGCTTTTGCGCGATCAGCCCCAGGCTCAGAATGAACAAGCCACTCAGCAAAATCGCAATATCCAGCCAGCGCGAGTGCCAGAGATTTAGCCATTCACGTCGAGCATCCTGATCTTCCGAAAGATAATTGTGTTGCTCGGTTTTCCCGGAAAACTCTTGTGGCGCGGTCGTGACCTCATTGACGGGCTTGTTCTCGATTGATTGATCAGTTAGTGCTGATTTTTCAGTTGTTCTTGAATCAGTCTCTTTCCCAACATCTTTTTCGGCACTCTTGCCAGATGTTTTTTCCAGGATCTCCGAAGGCGATACCTGTTTTTCTGTGACATCCGAAACTGGCGCTTTGTCGTCAGCGACAGTAGCCGCCGTCGGCTTCGCGTTCTCTGCTAATTTTGTGTCGGCAGGCGCGGACGTACTCGCCGGCTTTACCTCAGAATTCGAATTGTGGGCGCTTGATTCATTCTCGGTATGTTTGTCTTCAAAATTGTCCGTGACATTGATTTTCAGCTTTGCCATCGCCACTTTGGCAGCTGCAGTCATGATTGTTCGGTTGATCGCTTTCGCTGAAATCGTACCGCGATGAACACCTCGGAGATACGCCGTACTCTCATTTCGCGAAGGGGTATCAGTCGATTTATTGATCTCTATACCGTGACGAACGGTCAGACCTTTGTACTGGGCGGCGAATTCGGTCAGCTTACCGGTACCGTAGGCATCAAGAAAAATCGGCTCTTTGTGGTCGAGGAGCCGGGCACCCAAGAGTCTGCCCGACAAATCCATGACCACCAAAATATTGATCGGTTTACCACTGTAACCCCGAACGGACACAAGCTCATTGGACTCAAACACGTAAGCCTTGAGCTCCGGCTTGCTGTCGGGCGCCGCCGGATTTCTGACAAACAGAGGGTAGACCGGCAAATCCGGCTGAATGTCGCCCACCACATATTGATCCTCGAATAGCTTCTCGAGATCAGCTTTGGCCAACATACCGGCGTGCGATTGCGGCAAAAGGCCCAGCCACAGCAAGCCAACGGCCAGAAGAAGCCGCACGATAGGGTGATTCATTTTTAGTTTTATCTCTGCAACCCGTTGATGCCGATCATAGTCTAACAGCTACGACCGCACGACCGCCGCTGGGACAGGGTTATGCATGAAATGCCGGCAGTCATGGATGCACAGGTTTGTTCGTTTTGCGAATAGCACCAGCAAACAAGTGGTGCAACTCACGACCGATTAATCATTGAAATGATCGAGCCCCTACCAAAACTCTCCGATCTAAAATGATATCAAATAGACAGTAATCAGTTTTCGGCAGCTGATTTGTCTTTTTTCGCTCATGTTCTGGTAAATTTATCCGATGCCTGTTGCGGGTAGGCTCGCAAGATGAATAGATCAGCCAAGAATTGCGGAAATGGCAATTTAACTGCAACGGGGCCGATCTGCATTGGGATCTTCAAACGCACTTCAGCCATAAAAACGGTCGCTGCGCTATCTTGAAGCTATCTATTGCAGAATCACATGGACATCGGGTTAGCCAGATACGACACCATCCAGGGTATAAACCAAGGCATGGAGATCGCAAGGACGTAGCGGACGGGCATGTTATGAGTACCTCACCTGACGACAACAAACCGCTGAACCATCTGATGGAGCGTTTGCTGCGCCTGTTTTTCGCTGATGGTGAAAAATATGTCGGTGAATTCAAGCAAGGCCAGTATCACGGCAAAGGCATGATGACATACACCGATGGCGAAAAATACATCGGCGAGTACCTCGAAGGTACAAGGCACGGGCAAGGAACCTACGTCTTTGCGAATGGCGATAAGTACATCGGCGAATACAAAAATGGCACGCGTCACGGACAAGGCGTTTATACCTCGACCGACGGCAAACGCTACGTCGGCGGCTTTGACAACGGTATACCCGACGGGCACGGTGCCGAGATTTTCCCCAGCGGTAAAAAGTATGTTGGCGAATTCAAGCAGGGTAAGCCTTTCGGTCTCGGCATTCACACCTGGCCTGATGGCGCGATGTACTACGGTGAGCTGAGGAATGGCCTACCCAATGGCAATGGGACTTTCATTTCCGCTTGCGGCAAAAAATATGTCGGCGAATTCAAAGAAGGAAAAAAGCACGGCAAAGGTGCATTTACCTGGTCTTGCGGTGACCAGTATATCGGTGACTACAAAGACAACAAGCGTCACGGCGAAGGGACGGAGATCTATGCCGATGGCGACAAATACACCGGTGGCTGGATCAATGATTTCTTCCACGGCCAAGGAACCTATACCTGGTCTGACGGTGCGATCTATGTCGGTGAGTGGAAAGAAGGTCAATTCCACGGCGTTGGTGTATTGACTAACGCAGATGGTAGCAAGCAAGAGGGGTACTGGGACGAGGATCGCTTCATCGGCGAACGCCCCGACGAATCGCTGACACCTCGTTTGAAACTGGTGTCACACGCAGCGAGCGCCACCGCTTGAATCATCGTTGCAAATAAAGCAATTAATCTTTGATTGTTTTCAAGGTCAACAAGCTTGACCAACTCACTGCTTGACTAAGCGTACGCGAATGTCAGTCAGCTACATACAGTGTTCGATTTTGTCTTTAGATGCTACGAAGCTAGCTTCATTATTATGTATTTGATAAACACACTTCTCAAGACATCAAAGTATGTCCATGCACTTTCCGCGCGCCGTATTCGCTCAGAGGAGTTGACGGTCTGCGTGAGATTTTCCACCGGGTTGCATCGTCAGTGCTGTTTGACTATAATGCGTTGACCTGATTCGACCAATCAACATATCATCCATGGCTAAAGCGAAAACTTGGACTCTCGACGACGTCGCAAAAACCTTTCGGGCCTGCGAGAGCCTTTTTCACGCTTTGGGTGACCCAGCACGACAGCAAATAGTTTTACTTCTGGCCGAACATGAGCGTTTGAATGTGAACCAGATCACTGAATTGATGCATTTGGCCCGCCCCTCTATTTCTCATCACTTGAAGGTACTCAAAGATGCGGGGATGGTGAATCTGGCCAGAGAGTCTCGTGAAAATTTTTACAGTTTGCTGTGGGATGAGCCCATCAGTCGCCTCAAATTGCTCATCGAGCAGAGTGAAATCGCCTGTACCTGATCGTTTTTTTATCCAATCCGTCGATATGTTTCGACTTATAACCCAAAGGAAAATCATGTCAAATAAAAAACCAGTCGCACTGATTACCGGTGCCTCTAGTGGCATTGGCAAAGCGCTTTGCGAAGAATTCGCCAAGGATGGTTACGACCTGATACTGACCGCCAGAAGTATCGAAAAAATGCGTTCTCAAGGGGCAGAACTGAAGCAGCGATATGGCACACACGTGACCGTAATCAGCGCAGATTTGGAGACCGTATCTGGCGCAGAGAAATTGCACACTCAAATTAAACAAAGCGGCACGCTACTGAGCGCTTTGGTCAACAACGCCGGCTACGGCACCTTCGGTGAATTTAAAGACATCGAATTATCTGCAACGCTGGGCATGATGCAGCTCAATATGAATAGTGTGGTTGTACTGACCAAATTATTTTTACCAGACCTGTTGGCCACCAAGGGTAAGTTACTGAATGTCGCCTCCACTGCTGCATTTCAACCGGGACCATTTATGGCGGTGTACTACGCCACTAAAAGCTTTGTTCTGTATTTTTCCGAAGGTCTGGCGTGCGAACTCGAAGGCACCGGGATGACTGTGACGGCACTATGCCCCGGGCCGACCGCATCAGGCTTTCAAACGAAGGCCGCTATGGAAGCCTCAGCACTGGTCAAAAACAAGAAATTACCCAGCTCTGAATCTGTTGCTGCTTCGGGATATCGAGCGATGAAGCGTGGAAAGCGCGTTCACATCACTGGTTTTGTGAATAATCTTTTAGCTCAAAGTATTCGCTTTACCCCTCGGAATTGGGTCACCGCCTTACTCAAGCAAATCACCAAGCCAATTTGACCATACCCCAACGATTTGCTTGCAGATGACACCGCAAGCAAGTCTCACTTCATTGGATCCCAATATGAAATTCCTTGAAACGATGCTGCCCTATTTTCAGAGCGAAAAGCTGGAAGCACTTATCTTCATTTTGCCCGTCGGTCTTTTGTGCATGGTGTTCGGTGGCTGGCTGCTATCGGAAGGACAACCTGGCTTCTCAAGAGGTGTGGCTCTACCATTCATCGCCATGGGACTGGTCATTTCGATTATTGGTGCCACAGTGGGTTTTCGAACGCCCTCGCAGGTCGCGGAAATACAGCAGGCATACGCGGCGAATCAGACTGAGACGATCGAAGGCGAACGCGTACGAATGGAGAAAGTGAACAAAGCCTGGCGCTGGTACCTTGCGCTCTGGATTGTTTTTATCATTCTGGGGTTGGGCTTGCGGCTTTTGACTCAGTCGGATTTCTTGCGCGGCCTTGGCATCGCACTTGTTTTCTTTGCCGGCATCGGTCTGATGATTGATGGCTTTGCCGACAGACGCGCTCGCGACTACGCCAATGTCATAAATGCAATCACCTAATCGGACTTTCGAGACTGTGCCCTGCGATTTCAACCGCAACTTGCAGGTGAATGATGTGATAACGTCGCAATTAAGCAGGTCGTTTGCTCAGTTCATCTCGTCTTTCAAGCGGAGCACCATGATGCGTTTTTATCTTGCTACAATTTTCCTCGCGCTCGCCAGTCATGCTCAGGCTGGCGATCTTCCGCCACTAGCCACTGGCGAGCAGATAAAAAAAGCGGTCACCGGCAACACGGTTGAGGGCTCAATGCAAGCCTCTGGCCGTTACACGGAGTTTTACGCAAAAGACGGCACAGTTTCCGGCAAAGACTACAAGGCGGTGTGGCGCATTGAGGGTGACGCCATGTGCTGGATATACAAGGATCAGCCCAAGGATTGCTGGCGTGCGTCTTTGAAGGGCGCAACGGTGCAGTGGGTGAAAAATAATAAGGCGCAAGGCACCGGCACCATCGTGAAAGGCAACATAAACAATTTCTGATCCGGTAATTTCGACATTGGAATTTTATTGGGCGCTGACCTCTTGTGCTTAATAAGAACTGAATCAGGATCCATTCAAACAGACTTTGCATTCTTTGCTGCGAAAAATTGTTCACTATTGCTGTGATCTCTGAAAACTACAGCAAAATGATGTACATCGTAGAACCAGCCCCTCCGCTAGACTCATAGACTTGTTTTATGTCCAACGCTCTTTATAGCAGCACACCGCCATGGCTTCGGTTTGATTGGTCAGTCTTGAGCTTCGCATCAAAACTCTTGATCGCCTATGGCGCTTTAATGTGGCTGGCATGCGGCTTAACTTATTTTTTATCGCTGACAGACACTCGCACATTGCGCGATGTTGGTGTGTGGATAAAGCCAATGAAGTTCATGGCGGCGACCGCCCTCTTTGCCTGGACTACAGTGTGGGTCAGTCATTTGGCAAGCTCTTCGGTAACCAACACCTCAACTTACAATTGGATCTGTGTACTTATTGTTTCCACTTCACTTTTTGAAGTCGTCTACATCACGTATCAAGGGTCCCAAGGCGCTGCTTCGCACTACAACACCAGTGATCCGCTTCACGCAATGCTCTTCGGTGCGATGGCTTTGGCAGCAGTGGGATTAACCGCATCCCAAGGCTGGCTGGCTTGGGAAATCTGGAAGGAGAATCAAGCAAGCGAACTGTCCGCGACCACACTAGGTGTTGTGATCGGATTAACGCTCACTTTTTTACTTTCTACTGTCAGCGGATTTCTGTTGGGCGGAAACCAACCGCCCGCCGGCCAAGGCCTACCCATCGTCGGCTGGCATCTTTACAAAGACATTCGCCCGTCACATTTTCTGGGGGTACATGCACAACAGTTCATCCCATTGTTAGGATTGTGTGCTGAACGGTTTTTGGGGGGCTATTCAATCCACGGATTGGTTATTGGGTCAGCCTTGTATGGGGTAGCGTGGGCTATTTTGACTTGGAACAGTGTTGGCGTCTGAGTCACAAAGAAACGCTGGTGCAGGCTTCTCAAATGGCGCACTGGGGTGAATTAGCCTCAGCGCCAGAGGCCGCGACTTGGCTTGCAAGCCGAGCCCTTCGACTCCCCCGCGGTACGCGACGCATGGATGCGTCTGCGTGCGAAGAACCATCCGTCTGCAGATAAAGCTTTGACGCGATCAAGCTGGTTAAGTATTTGCGCGAAGCTGGCCGCACCTTCGAGCCGGACACTTTGACGGCTGCGCTGTATGTGTGTAACCGAGGGCTAAAAGAACTGCGCTGAGCTGTCGGTGACTACGTGATGAACAGCTACTCAGAACCTTTCATATCCCATCAGATAACGCCATTGACCCACGACCAGTCCTCCCATAGGTATGCGGCCCATCCGTATACGCTTGGCAGATACGACAGACAGCCCTACCCTTTCGCAAAGCAGCGTAATCAGCCTTGAAGATAGTTCTTTACTTGCGAAGCGCAGACGCGTTTCATTTTGCCAACTGACCTTGGCCGGTGCAGAGGCCTTGCCATTGAAGTTGATGCTCTGGTTCAGAAGCTCCAGGCCACCTTCAATAATCTGACCACTGACCTCGACCACAAATTCCGGCTCTACACGGGACAAATCATCAACCAGCTTACGCTTGACACGCCAGTCTTGCGTGAAGACCAGCATGCCACTGGCAGCATTTTCCAGCGGATCAAGCATGACCAATTCTTTCAGATGTCGTTTCAGAAAACGCATACCCGAACGATCTTCCGCCGCTTGATTTTCGGCCACAATCAACTCGTTCACACTACCCACCGACATGCCCGCAGGCTTATGCAGCAGTATGGTGACGTCTTCAATTGGCGTCAGGTCAGCGCCCGGCAGCAAGACGATCTGCTCCTGCCCCGTGACCCGAAAGCCAGGCTCTTCGACAACGACACCATCTACCGTAACGCCAGCACCTTCGATATACAAAGTCGCCTCTGTACGAGAACAATTGAAGAGTTCTGCAACACGTTTTGCAAGACGGATTGAATCAGACATGAACGCCACCCTGAGTAAAGCTGCCTATTGTAAAACTGTTGCTGGGTGAATCCATATGAGAAGCGCAATGATTATCTAAGACCATAGAATTCAGTTCAATAATTGCTGCAGCCGCATTTGCTTTTCATGCTCTTCCTGCTCGGCCAGCGCTATTTCATGCATCACTGCACCGACATCAGCGGGACGTGTATCGATCTCGACCTCACCGGTCAGAACGGAATCAGGCGTCAGTAAACCGTCCCCATACAGTTGCCAGATCTCTTTGCCATATTGAGTAGAAGCGAGTTCAGGTGCGTACACACTAAAAAAATTTCGCAAATTATTGACATCACGTTCGAGCATAGCGCCAGCTTCGGTATTAGCAGCAGCATCAATTGCCTGCGGCGTCACTAATTCCATCAACAGAACGCCTTCGAAACAGATATACGGTTTCGGCACACGCACACCCGCTGCAGCAAGCCGGTAGAGCGCATCGACTTCGGCGTTTTGCCAAACCTCTTCCTGCATCTTGCGGCCATAGCGCGTTCCTTTTTCCATTGCACGTGCTTGCCTGCTGTTTTTGACTTTACGGCCTTCCTGATATGACGCCGCTTGGCGGAAATTGCGCTGACTGGCCTCTTTATTAACTTTCGCGCAGCGGATCTCCTGATCACAACGCACAACATAAACCGTCGCTTCTTTGCCGCTCATCAGCTGCCGCTCTACAGAATCGATCAGACCTTCTTTGAATCGCCCTGACCGGAATACCCACACACACCCTAATAGACATCTCAGAATGTGTAAATTCATGGATGTATCTTATGGGTAAAGCAGATTACCAACGCAGGCAGCTGACGCATATGCAAATAGGACCGAGGCCTTCAGTGTTGCCAGTAACAAACATGCAACGAGCATAAGCCAAACAAACAACCAAATCTTGTATTGCGTACCAATATCGGTGCAATACAGCCATGAATCCAGTCCTTGATGTCCGATTCTTTCGAACAGATGCCGGCAAAGAGCCCGTCCGCGAGTGGCTAAAGGATTTGCCTGCGATTAAGCGCAAGACAATTGGCGAGGACATCAAAACGGTTCAGTTTGGTTGGCCTTTAGGCATGCCACTGGTGCGTAACCTCGGTGGTGATATTTGGGAAGTGCGAATTAATCTGAGTAATCGCATTGCTCGAATTCTGTTCGCGCTTTAGGGTCAAGACATGTTGCTTTTACATGGGTTCATCAAGCAACAGCAGAAGACACCGGGATCTGAATTTGATCTGACCAAAGAGCGGCTGCGTATATTAAAACGGAGATGATCGTGGGCAAAAAACATATGGGCAGTAGCTTTGATGAGTTTCTTAAAGAAGAAGCCTTGCTCGAGGATGCTACGGCTGTTGCCTTGAAACGCGTCATCGCCTGGCAAATTGCCGAGGAAATGAAGGTGCAGCAAATCACCAAAACTGAATTGGCCAAGCGCATGCATACGAGCCGGGCAGCACTTAATCGTCTGCTAGATGAAGCGGATCCAAGCTTAACGTTGACTACACTGGCAAGTGCCGCGGCGGCGCTTGGACAAAAGGTCACGATCCAGTTTGCTGCAATTCCGCAGTAAGTCTGCCATCTGGTCAGCACTCGAATCAATGGCCACTGGCGGATTTCACGGGGATTCGAACTAAAGCCCTCGCCCGGCGCCTTACTCTTCAAGCAAACTGCGTAACATCCACGCAGTTTTCTCGTGAACATCGATCCTTTGCGTCAGCACGTCTGCCGTCGGCTGGTCATTGGCTTTATCCACAATGGGAAAGAGATTGCGTGCCGTGCGAGCCGTTGCCTCCTGAGCTTTGACCAAGTGTTTGATCATCTCGGTCGCCTTGGGAACGCCGTCAATTTCAGAAATCGACGCACGCTTGACGAACTCTTTGTAGGTACCCGGGGCTGGGTATCCCAGTGCTCGAATTCTCTCCGCAATAATATCTAATGCCGACCACTGCTCTGTGTATTGCGTCATGAACATGGTATGGAGGGTATTGAACATGGGCCCCGTGACGTTCCAATGAAAATTGTGCGTCATCAAATAAAGGGTATAGCTATCCGCCAAGAGATCAGAAAGGCCCGAAGCAATCTTTTTTCGGTCCGCATCCGAGATGCCTATATTGATGTCGATACTTTTTTTCTTGGTGGCCATATTTTCTCCTTGTGAAGATATTGGGATGGCAATGCCCTGAGAGTATCACCCTGAGCCAGGGGCTCAGGGCGATAGCATCAAAGGTCGAAGCGGTCTGCGTTCATGACCTTGACCCATGCGTCGACGAAGTCTTTGACAAACTTCTCGCGGTTATCGTCCTGCGCATAGACCTCGGCGTAGGCCCGGAGAATGGAATTGGAGCCAAATACCAAGTCCACACGGGTCGCTGTGAATTTCGTCGACCCAGTCGTGCGGTCAACGATGTCATAGCTGTTACGGCCCGTCGGCTTCCAGCTGTAGGACATGTCCGTCAGGTTGACAAAAAAGTCGTTCGTCAGCACGCCAGGCCTATCGGTAAATACACCATACTTCGCACCACCGAAGTTGGTGTCCAGTACGCGCATGCCGCCCACCAATACCGTCATTTCGGCGGCTGTCAGCCCCATCAACTGAGCGCGGTCCAACAGCAACTCTTCAGGTTTGACGACATAGTGCTTCTTTTGCCAGTTGCGGAAACCATCCGCCAGTGGCTCCAGTACCTCGAAGGATTCAACATCCGTCTGCGCCTGCGAAGCATCACCACGTCCGGGAGCAAACGGCACTTGGATATTGAAGCCCGCCGCTTTGGCTGCCTGCTCGATGCCCACGCTGCCGCCCAGCACGATCACATCGGCCACGTTGGCACCGGTGTCGGCTGCGATCTTCTCGTACACCGCCAGCACCTTGGACAGACGGGCTGGCTCGTTGCCTTCCCAGTCCTTCTGCGGTGCCAGACGAATGCGTGCGCCGTTAGCGCCGCCGCGGTGGTCGGAGCCGCGGTAAGTGCGAGCACTGTCCCAAGCGGTGCTCACCATCTCGCTAACTGACAGACCGGCAGCGGCAATCTTGGCCTTCACCGCCGCCACGTCATAGGTCTGGCGGCCAGCAGGCACCGGATCTTGCCAGATCAGGTCTTCAGCTGGCACCTCAGGACCGATGTAGCGCGCCTTGGGACCCATGTCGCGGTGGGTCAGCTTGAACCAGGCGCGAGCAAACACCTCGTCGAAATAAGCCTGATCCTTGGCGAAACGCTCGGAGATCTTGCGGTACTCGGGGTCCATCTTCATCGCCATGTCGGCGTCAGTCATGATGGGCATGCACTTGATGGAGGGATCTTCCACGTCAGGCGGCATGTCTTCCGGCTTGATATTGATGGGTACCCATTGCCAGGCACCCGCCGGGCTCTTCGTGAGTTCCCAGTCGTAGTTCAGCAGCAGCTTGAAATAGCCGTTGTCCCACTGGGTAGGGTTGGTCGTCCAGGCGCCTTCAATGCCGCTCGTGACCGTGTTTCGGCCAATGCCACGAGTTTTGTGGTTCATCCAGCCGAAGCCCTGCTCTTCCACGTCTGCACCTTCTGGTGCGGGGCCCAAGTTGGCCGCATCGCCATTACCATGTGCCTTGCCAACCGTGTGACCACCGGCGGTCAAAGCCACGGTTTCCTCGTCGTTCATGGCCATGCGGGCAAACGTCACACGCACATCATGCGCAGTCTTCAAGGGATCGGGCTTGCCATCCACGCCTTCGGGGTTCACGTAGATCAAGCCCATCATGACGGCAGCCAAGGGATTCTCCAAGTCGCGCTCGCCGCTGTATCGACTGCCTTCGCCGCCGCTCTTGGCTAACCATTCCTTCTCTGAGCCCCAGTAAATATCTTTTTCTGGATGCCAAATATCTTCTCGACCGAAGGCAAAGCCAAATGTCTTGAAGCCCATGGATTCATAGGCCACGTTACCCGCAAGGATGATCAAGTCAGCCCAGCTGATCTTGTTCCCATACTTTTTCTTGATGGGCCACAAAAGACGGCGAGCTTTGTCGAGATTACCGTTGTCTGGCCAAGAATTCAGTGGTGCAAAGCGCTGGTTACCCGTACCTGCACCACCTCGCCCATCGGCCACGCGATAGGTGCCCGCAGCGTGCCAAGCCATGCGGATCATCAGACCGCCGTAGTGGCCCCAGTCAGCGGGCCACCAGGGCTGACTGCTCGTCATGAGTTCGGTCAGGTCCTTCTTAAGGGCGGTCACATCCAGCTTCTTCACTTCCTCACGGTAGTTGAAGCCATGCAGTGGATTAGTCTTGTTGTCGTGCTGGTGCAGGATGTCGAGGTTCAGTGACTCGGGCCACCAGGCTTGCGCCATGTTGGCGTGGCCGGCATTCGAGTTGGCACCATGCATGATGGGGCATTGCCCTGGGTTGACTTGCGTGCTGTCCATCGATTTCTCCTTTAATGATTGCCGCTGTGAAAACGATTTACCTGTCGCTTAATTTAATTCAGCCTATCGGATTCGTCCATGACATTAATTCAATCTATTGAATAGCTATCTCCTATTACGAGAATACGAGCCGCGCAGCACTTAATAGGCTGCTGGATGAAGTGGATGTGGCGTAATTCAACGTCGAACGGCATCACCGAAGACTTCCACGAAATGGAAATGATGTCCTGACGTGCGTTTGGGTTCAGAAACTTTGAAAACTACCGATTGCGCATCCTTGCCCATTGCGGTTGGGACGGTGTGATCAATAGCATCTGATGAATGCCCTGCCCCCGTTAATGAGGAAGAGCGGGAGATCGCTTTTCTCCGCAAAAAAAATGCCCCTCGCGGGGCAGTGAAGATGGCCTCACTAATCTGCTCACTTCCAGATACATCGTTTTTTGATGGGATCGGGGATCCGAACCCGGTCCTTACCGTGGAGAGCCGGCTCCCTCCATCGTTTCACCAATCGGTGGCGATGGCAATTCACTAGAAAATATTCACTTAAAAACTTACATTCCTGGCATGCCCGTGACTTTGTCACGTGAAAGCGGCGCTGCATCCCCCAATCGCTCACCTTCCGCGGGTTCCTGATGTCTCCAGTCTGTAAGGGTCTGATTAACGGAGGTTGAACTCCCCTTTGATTCGATGCATAATATTTGCATATACAATCATTGTACCTACAAAAATCAAATGGGCATAAATAGCATCGAGCGTCCTGTGGGGTGTACCAACCTCAAACTGCGCCAGCTAACTCGGCTCGTGACGCAGTACTACGATTCAGAAGTGAGTAAAGCAGGTCTGAAGACCACGCAATATTCGCTGCTTGTCTATGTAGAAAAGCTCGGTCCGATCCGTCCCGTCGATCTGGCTGCCAACATCAAAATGACTCCTTCTACCTTGACTCGCAACCTTAAACCTCTGGTGGATGCAGGATTGATCACCCTACTGCCAGGCAAAGACGCTCGAAGCCGGTTAGTAGCGATCACCGACGCTGGCAGTGCCAAGCGCACCGAGGCCAAACGCAAATGGCGCAAAGCCCAAGACGGCATCGTTGAGCTCCTTGGAATGAGCACTGTAGCGGCCCTGCATACCTTAATCGACACGTCGATAAATAAGCTCGATCACGTTGCCGGAGATGATGAGAATGATTGAAAAATCTATGCGGCGCTGGGGATTATGGACAGTTTTGTTGGCTGCAGCGGGCACATTCGCGTTAACCATGGGAGTACGGCAATCCATGGGCCTGTTTCTGTCCCCACTGAACACGGCCACAGGCTTAGGCATTGGCTCCATCAGCCTCGCATTTGCGTTCGGACAGCTTTGCTGGGGGCTAACCCAGCCATTTGCAGGAGCCATTGCGGACAAGGTCGGTGCTGGACGTGTACTGATTGTCGGCGTGTTGTTAGTCACCCTGGGCACGGTGCTCACTCCTCTGATGACCACGACCGCCGGTCTGATTTTTTCTATTGGGGTGTTGTCCGCCGGTGGTGCTGGCATGGCTGGGCCTGCTGTGTTGATGGCAGCGACCTCCCGCCTGATTGCTCCTGAACGACGAGGCATGGCGACGGGCATCGTGAATGCGGGAGGGTCATTCGGCCAGTTTGTCATGGCTCCGATCGCTGGCGCACTCAGCGCAGGTATCGGGTGGTCGGGTGCCGTACAGATCATGGGTGTGCTCGTGTTGATAGCGCTGCCGGCAGCCTTGATCCTAAGAAGTCCTGCGAAGTCATCGACAACTGCTGCGACCACCACGCCCATCAGCGCCAAGCAAGCCATTGGTGAGGCAATTGCCCATCCGGGGTTTCGCTTGTTAGCGATGGGATTTTTTGTCTGCGGGTTTCATGTCGCGTTGTTAGCCACACATTTACCAGGCGTGATCGTGGCGTGTGGCCTTCCCGCGGAATATGGCGGCTGGAGTCTGTCAATGCTGGGATTGTTCAACATTGTGGGCAGCATACTGATGGGTTGGGCTGTGGGGCATTGGCGGATGAAATCATTGCTCTCGCTGGTGTATTCCACCCGCGCATTAGCGATTTTGGTCTTCCTGATATCGCCTAAGACTGGAGCTACTGCTCTGATATTTTCTGCAGTCATGGGTGTTACCTACCTTTCTACCGTGCCGCCAACCGCTGGCTTGGTAGCGAAATTCTTCGGTGTCTCCAACATGGCGATGCTTTTTGGCACCGTCATGTTCTCTCATCAGATCGGTGGGTTTCTCGGCGCTTGGTTAGGCGGTAAAGTCTTTGAGTACACCGGTGCCTATGACTGGATTTGGTACGTAGATATCCTGCTAGCGATCTTTGCTGCATTGGTGCATCTGCCCATTCGTGAGGCTGTACTCACACCTACAGTGATTGCACCAATACCGAGTAAGTGAGTTGCTTTATTAATCACCCCGATCGACCCGACAAAATCAGCAGTTAGCGAATAAGGAAGACACTGTGAAAGCATTCGTTGTTGAACAATATGGAAAATCCAAACCACTTCGTGCCGCCGACCTGCCAAAGCCTGAGATAGAGGCCGACGAGGTACTCGTCAGAGTCTGTGCGGCAAGTGTGAATGTTCTGGACGCAAAGATTCGGGCAGGAGAATTCAAACTCCTGCTGCCCTACAAAACACCGTTTGTTCTGGGACACGATGTTGCAGGGGTAGTCGAACGGGTCGGCACGGATGTGCGTCATTTCAAGCAAGGCGACGAAGTCTATGCGCGGGCAGATGATCTTCGTATCGGAACATTTGCTGAATTCATCGCGATCAAGGAAAGCTCGCTTGCTTTCAAACCTGCCAACCTCACGATGGAAGAAGCCGCTTCCCTCCCATTAGTTGCTCTGACGGCCTGGCAGGCTCTGGTTGAAATGGGTAAGGTGAAGCAAGGTCAGAAAGTATTTATTCAGGCAGGGTCGGGTGGCGTGGGTACTGTCGCCATCCAGTTGGCAAAACACCTCGGTGCTACTGTTGCAACGACGACCGGAACAAATAATGTGGCTTGGGTCAAGGAACTTGGCGCCGACTATGTCATTGATTATCGTCAAGAAGATTTTGAGAGGGCGCTGCAGAACTACGACGTTGTCCTGAATAGCCAGGATGAGGAGACACTTCAAAAGTCGTTACGGGTTCTAAAACCGGGAGGAAAGTTGATCTCGATCTCCGGTCCCCCTGACCCGGAGTTTGCTCAGGATATTAAAGCCCCTTGGTTGGTAAAGCAGGTCGTGCGTGCGCTGAGTTGGGGAATCAGGCGAAATGCCAAGAAGCGACGGATAGCGTATTCGTTCCTCTTCATGAAGCCGAATGGCCACCAACTGATTGAGATCGCTCGACTTGTCGAATCCGGCGCGCTGCGCCCAGTGGTTGACAAGATATTCCCATTTTCTGCAACCAACGAAGCAGTTAGCTATGTTGAACACGGCCGCGCGAAAGGAAAGGTCGTGATCAAGATAGCTTAAATACTTGTCAGTTCGCAGAACAACTCTCGCAGGACTGATTTCAAGTCAGTCAAACAAAAATCGAATATACCCCCCTGAAAAGACTCCATCATGGCGATAACACTTTACTCTGCATCAGTACCAGTATTCATTCAATATCTCGGGAATCTACGCCACCTGATCCAGAAGGCGGAGGAAGATGTGTTGGCACGACAGTATGACGAGCAAGCCTTGGTTGATTTCCGACTCGCTCCCGACATGTTTCCCTTTCGGGTCCAAATTTGTATTGCTTGTGATGCTGCAAAGCTATGTGCATCACGGATCAGCGGACTTGAAGCGCCAAAGTACGAGAATACGGAAAACACCTTGGCAGAATTGATAGGTCGCATCGACAAGACAGTCGAGTGGCTGCATACCGTACCGTCCGACAGGATCGAAGGACAGGAGTTCAAAGAAATTACCTTCACAGCCGGAAAAGGTACAACACGTACGATGCTGGCAGAGGACTACGTAAAGACTTGGGCGCTACCCAACATGTTTTTCCATATAACGACAGCTTATGCAATTCTGCGTCACAATGGCGTCGACGTGGGCAAGATCGACTACCTGATAGGCGCTGAGTTGTGAAGACTGGTCCCAGATCGTGAGGACGTAGAGTCTTGGTTACTCGAATGGCGGTTGATCTCGCAACTCCGGACTGGGGCGTTGAGCCAATGTGGGTAAATCTGTGGGGAAAATAAAAAAAGCCCGCTAGAAACGAGCTTTTTTCTTGAGTTCTTGGCGGGCCAAAAAAGTTCGTTCCACTAACCTGCTCAGTCTTTAAGCACCTTATTTCTGCTGATAGTGGCGATTCGAACAATTTAACTTGCGCTAAGCCCTTCTATTTTTGTGCGCATAGCCCGCTTATTAAATTTGTTTTTACTAAGGCCAATTGTTTCCACATTTGATCGCGTGTCATACCTTTAAAGGCTCCGGATACCGCCAAGCATGAAACACCATGAATCATAGAAAAAGCTAAGTATTCAGCATTCTCGCGGGCGTTATCACTAATGACTCGCGCATCCTTAAGATCATCCAAGGCTTTGCACAACATGGTGAAAGGATTATCCGGAGAATGAACCTGAAACAATGACCAGCTTGCAGAACCAGTGCCATAGGGTCCAAACATCAGTTGAAATAAAACTGGATTTTCAGTGGCAAATTTAAAATAAGCATCTGCACCCGCCGAAAATTTTGCCAGACTAATCGCCTGAGGAGTGGAATCAACACTCGCAACAGGGCGTTCAATCAAGTCAATCCATTGTTGTCCAAGCCGGAAAAACCCATCTTCACAAATAGCTTTTAATAAAGCTGATTTGTCTTGGTAATGACGATATACAGCACTCGATGCTACGCCTAATATTCCAGCCGCTTGCCGGATTGAAAAAACATCAACACCGTGCTCTGCAATTAATTTGATGGCCAACTCTTTAATCGCATCGGACAAATTACCGTAATGATAACTGCCCCGTTGCGCTTGGCCGACCGCCTTATTTTTTATCGTCATGACTGAATAATATCACCCATGTGATCATCGATCACATTTTATGTTAGCATCGATCACATTACTACTTAACAAATAAGGAGCATTCAATGCAAACAACAAAACCATCCTCATTATTTTTAACAATGCTCAGCACAACGATTTGCATCTGCCTATCAGCCCAAAGTGAAGAACTGACAGTCAAGGTTACAGGAATCAAAAAAAATAAAGGCGACATTGTTTGCGCATTATTTAAATCAGCCGATGGTTTCCCAATGGAGCTAACTAAACCACAAACTATTTGGTTAGCAGCAGACTCAAATGAAGTTACCTGCAAGTTCACCGACATAGCTGCAGGTAATTATGCTGTATCAGTCGCTCACGATGAAAATACAAATAAAAAAGTTGATACTAACTTTGTGGGAATGCCTACTGAAGCATGGGGGGTCTCAAATAACATTCGCCCACTGATGCGCGCACCTCGCTGGCATGAAGCTCAATTGTCTCTCGCTACGGATGAGAAAAAGATTATCAACATCCAGTTGGAAAAATAAATATG
>JACCDL011416060.1_pt1 | contig 29182 bp, 25 predicted proteins | sample 7441931 | NCBI WGS metagenome assembly JACCDL01 (sample SAMN15323437, study PRJNA562643) | freshwater metagenome | isolation source: river surface water | place: USA:Blue River Watershed | collected 2017-08-16 | reverse complement strand
GTGGAAGAAGGCATCGTGGCCGGCGGTGGCGTGGCCCTGCTGCGCGCACGTCAGACGGCTGGCGAGATCAAGGGTGACAACGCGGACCAGGACGCCGGTATCAAGCTGGTGTTGAAGGCCATCGAAGCACCCCTGCGCGAGATCGTGTACAACGCCGGTGGCGAGCCCAGCGTGGTGGTCAACGCCGTGTTGAGCGGCAAAGGCAACTACGGCTTCAATGCTGCCAACGACACCTATGGCGACATGATCGAAATGGGTATCCTGGACCCCACCAAGGTGACCCGCACCGCGCTGCAAAACGCTGCGTCCGTCGCATCCCTGATGCTGACCACCGAGTGCATGGTGGCCGAGGCCCCGAAAGAAGACGCCCCGGCCATGCCTGGCGGTGATATGGGGGGTATGGGCGGCATGGGTGGCATGGGCATGTAATGCCTGGTACCTGAGCTGTCTGCTCAATGAGAAGGGCCGCTGTGAAGCGGCCCTTTTTTTATCCCTGTTTCAAAACGCAGCGGATCAGCCCTGCATCAAGGCCTCGAGCTTCACCGCATCCCCACAGAACGCCCGAATGCCCTCGGCCAGTTTCTCGGTGGCCATGGCATCGTCGTTGAGGGCCAGTCGAAAGCCGGATTCGTTGTAGTGCAGCGCCGGGATTGCGCCAGCGCGAGCACTCTCTGGGTTCAGATGACGCACCAACGGTTCCTGGCTGGCCGCCAATTGCGTCAGCAACTCCGGACTGATCGTGAGCAAGTCACAGCCGGACAAGGCCAAAATCTGCCCCACATTCCGAAAACTCGCCCCCATGACTTCCGTGGCGATGCCATGCTGCTTGTAGTACTGGTAAATCTGCGTGACCGACTTGACGCCAGGATCGTTCACACCGGCTTGCGCAGCGTCATCCCAGGCGCTCCCGGCTGATTTCTTGTACCAATCGTAGATACGGCCCACAAAGGGCGAAATGAGTTGCACGCGCGCCTGCCCACACGCCACGGCCTGACACAGCGAGAACAAGAGTGTGAGGTTGGTGTGAATGCCGTCGCGCTCCAGCTCGGCCGCCGCCTGGATGCCCTCCCAGGTGGCTGCAATCTTGATCAGCACGCGCTCGCGGGCCACGCCTTCGGCCTGGTACAGGGCCATGAGGCGACGCGCCCGGCTCACCGTGGCAGCCGTATCAAAGCTCAGGCGGGCATCCACTTCAGTGGAGACGCGCCCCGGGATGATCGCCAGAATTTCGCAGCCAAAGCGCACCAGCAAACGGTCGATGCGCTCATCCATGGGCAGCTGGCCATGCTGGGCCTGGTTGGCCTTCAGCAAGGGCTGGGAGTCGGGCTTTTGCACCGCCTTGAGGATCAGCGAGGGATTGGTGGTCGCATCCTGCGGCTTGAACTGGGCGAGCTGGTGAAAGTCGCCGGTGTCGGCCACCACCGTGGTGTATTGTTTCAGCGTGTCGAGTTGGCTCATGGCCTGATTATGTCGCTGATAGGGGTTGGGCTGGAATCCCGATGGGATAATGCCGCCTAGATGAAACTGTCTGTTCAACGCGCCATCGATCGCTGGGTGGGGCAGGTGCTGTGCTGGGGCCTGTCGCGCTGGCACAGCCTGACCCGCCGCCCCGTGCAGGTCGAGAGTCACAGCCCCCGCCGATTGCTGGTGATTTTGCTCTCTGAAATGGGCTCGGTGGTGCTGGCGCAGGCCATGTTTGACGAGTTGCAGCGAGCCCATCCCGGTGCGCAGTTGCATGTGCTGCAACTGCGGAAAAACCAGTCGGTGATGCGTCTGGTCGGGTTTGTGCCTGAGTCGAATCTGCACTCCATTGATGACAGCTCGCTCGGCCGTTTGCTCTCGAGCATGTGGAAAGCCGTGCGTGACCTGCGCGCCCTGCAGCTCGATGGCGTGATCGATTGCGAACTGTTTTCGCGCATCAGCGCCTTGCTGTCCTATGGAAGCGGTGCTCGCGTGAGGGTGGGCTTCACACCGCACACGCAAGAAGGTTTGTACCGCGGCAACTTCACCAATGCGGCCGTGCCGTACAACCCGTACCAACACATCAGCCAGCAGTTTCTCGGGCTGGCTCGGGTCATGGGACGCGCCCTGTCGCACCCCGAAGAGTTGGGTCGCGTGCGTCCGCTCAACCGCTGGGTCTTGCCGCAGATGGCAACATCGCTACGGGCGCTGCCGCTGGATGTCGATGCGTCGCACCAATTCCGCCAACGCTTGCTGGTTGATCATGCTGTGTTCGATCGCCCCTCCCATCGCGTGCTGATGTATGTCAGTGGAGGAGCGCTGCCCATCCGTGCCTGGCCCGAGGCCCATTACGTCACCCTGGCGCGCGAACTGCTCAACCGCAACTGCGCGCTGGGCCTGATCGGCTTACCCGAAGACTCCCCGCAAGCCCAGCGAGTGCTGGCGTCCTTGCAGCATCCTGCGTGCCGTGACCTGACCGGGTACACACGCAACCTGCAGGAACTGCTGATGCTGTTCCACCAGGCCGATTTGCTGATCACCAATGATGGCGGCCCTGGCCACTTTGCGAGTCTCACACCCATCCAATCACTGGTGTTCTTTGGCCCCGAGACTTCGCGCCTGTACGGACCCATCAGCCCACGCGCCACGGTGCTCGAATCCGGTATGGCGTGCTCGCCCTGTCTGAGTGCGTACAACCACCGCGACAGTTTCTGTGATGGCGACAACCGCTGCCTGCAGGTGATCGAGCCCGCACAGGTGTTGTCAATGGCCTTGCAACGGTTGGGTTCGTGAGTCGCTGGCGCTACCTCAAGTTCGGCGTCGTCGGGGCCAGCGGCACGCTGGTCAATCTGGTGGTGCTCTACCTGGCGCAAGAGTTTTTGCTGGCCTCGATTGAGCCGGCCACCCAACGTCTTTATGCCTCGCTGGCTTGCGCCATTGGCCTGGCCACCCTGAACAATTTTGTCTGGAACCGGCGCTGGACCTGGCAAGACCGTCAATCGCAATGGCGCGGCACGGTGGCCGGGCAATTCGCACGCTATGCGCTGGCCTCGTGGCTGGGCACCAGTGTGCAATACATCCTGACGCTGTGGCTGGCACAGCACATGCATTACCTGATCGGCAACGTGCTCGCGATCGTGGTGGCCAGCGTCGTCAATTACGCAGCCAACGACTGGTGGACGTTCCGCGGCAATCCCCGTGATGTGGGTGAGGACGAGACACGTCTGCGCTATCGGCACATCAGCTTGACCTTGCTGCTGCTGACCTTGGCGGTGTATCTGTTCGACCTGGGTGGCGAGAACATTCCGCGCAACGGCGACGAACTGGTGTACGCCCACATTGCCTTTCAGACCTGGTTGCAGGCGGATATCACCGGACAGTGGTTGCCCCTGGTCTCCAACATTCAAGACATGCGCAACACCAAGCCGCCCCTGCTGATCTGGCAGGCGATGGTGCCCCTGTGGCTGGGGCTGGACTGGAGCCTGTGGTGGATTCGATTGCCCAGCTTGTTCTACACCGTGGCCACCACGGTGCTGGTGGTGTGGGCCACGCGACGTCTAGCCCGCTGGCCGACCCTGCAGGCCACTGTCGAGCGCGCGCCCCTGGACGCCGTGACGCTGTCCTACATGGCCGGCCTGATCTACCTGGGCTGCTTCAGCACCTACCGCTATGGTCGTCCATACCTCACCAGCGCCATCGAAACTTTCTGGATGGGGTTGCCGTTCTGGGCCTTGCTGGCGGTACAAGGACGCAAGCAACTGCGTGAAGTGCTGCCTGGCGCTGGATTTTTCGCCTTGACCGGGTTGAGCTGGGGCATGGTGGCCTTGCACAAATCCTTCGTGCTGCTGGCGCCGCTGGGGGCTACGTTGTGGCTGGCATTGTGCTGGTCACAACCGCGTCACTGGTGGGGCGCGATGTGGCGTGTGGGCCTGGCTGTGGCCTTGGGCACCGGTCTCTTTGCGATGTGGTTTCTGATCGACCCGGACCCGCTGTCGGTGTGGCGCGAGTTTGTGGTGGGCGAGAACTGGGGCAAGGTGGGTGGCGCGCAAGAGTCGGTGTATTGGCGCACCGCGCTGGTCGGTGGCAGCAGCATCTGGGTGCAATCGTTGGCCTTGGTACAAAACGGGCTGGTGCTGGGCCCCCTGATTGCAGCCGTGATGGTGATGGGGCTCATGGCCTGGCCCGCCACCTGGCGAGCGCGGCAAAGCGGGGTCATACAGCCCACCGCGCTGCTGTGGATGTACATCGCTGTGATGAGTCTCTTTTTCATGGTGCCCAGCCAGCGCTCTGCGCGCTACCTGATTCCCCTCATGCCCATGGTGGCCGTGCTCTGTGCCCTGCACCTGTGGCAACTGCCCCGTTGGGCCCAGCGGGTTGCACTGGTGCTGGGCTGCTTGATGGGGCTGGGTGGCCTGGCCTTCCTGGGCCTGTTCCTGTGGGGTGGCTGGCGTCTGGATCTGTACCCTTTATGGGGGCGTTTGGGGCTGTTGCTGATCCTGGTGCTCCAGGTGCTCGCCCTCTTGCGTTTGCTGTGGCCAAGTGCCACAGACACCACGCTTCGGGCCAGCTGGCTGTGGCTGCTGGGCTTGTGCGTGAGCCTCTTTGCCTGGTTTGGTCTGCTCAATGCACCCTTGCACGCCCAGGGCAACCAGTTCGACGCGCAGGCGCAGGCCCGTGTGCAAGGCGCCCACCTGCTCACGCCCAGCAATTTCAACGGGGACTTTGAGCGCTGGCGGTTTGTCTTGCCCGGGGTGCGTGAGATCACCCCCTATCGCGAGGAGCTAGCCCCCGACACCGCCCAGCTGCGCGCTTGGTTCCAGAACCATGATGCCGTGATCCTGCGTCGCGTCTGGAACGAGGCCGCGCCGGATTGCGACGCCGCCGGCTGCGAGGTGATGGGCCAGCGGCTGGTGATCCGAGGACGTCACCGCTCGAGTGACATCACCTGGGAGAGTGTGCAAACGCCCGAAGCGCTGTTGTTCTGGCGTGAATATCTGCTGGTGAAGCGGTAGGCGGCGCGCATGTTCAGGTTTGACGACCCACGCGGACCCATGGCCAGACCTGCCGCACGACTTGGACATGTGCAGCAAGCCACACCGCAGGATCCAGCCAAGCATCCCACACATTGCCACTGGGCCACCTGAGGCACGCATAAAGGCCGAGCACAGCGATGCCTGGCCATGCCCAGAGACCCGGGCGCAGCCACGCCAAGATCCCCACCACCAGAGCACACAGCCAGAGACCACCGGCAGAGAAGCCCCAGGCGTAAACGCTGACATCCCAGGCCCAAGGCCAGAGATTCAGCGTGTCGATCGTCAGCAACCACCCCAGCGCGCACAGGAGAAACCAGGCAGACGCCGGAACACGGGTGTGGGCGCGCGGGGGATGTGCCCGTCCTGTTGCTTGACACAAACACACGATGGCCCAAGTCAAGGTCAACAGACTGGGGGATTGCAGTGCCAGGGCTGCGAAACCGGACCAGCCGCCATAGGGCCAAACGGCCAGCAATGCCAGGCACGCGGCCGTCAAGCCCATCAGCCAGGCGGGACCTTTGACTTTTCTGTGTGCGCGGGATGGAGGGGTGGCCACCATCGGCTGAACGGCATGTGCTGGCAGGTGGTGCGCTTCACGTGGCCAAAGCCAGACCACACTGGCCGCGGCCACGACAGCCCACGACAGGGGCCAGGCCCAGGCGGACATCACCGGCAACAAGATCCCCTCTGCCGTCATGGTGTAGCCCTGCAATCTGCCACCCAACGTTCCACGGCAATGGCCTGTCGACGGTGGGTGTAGCTGAGCCACAGCTCACCGGGATGGTCTGCCGGCGACGCGGACGGCAATTCCGCCACGCTGGGATACGAATATTCATCGCCTGCCCCACCAGTCACCACCGCACGCGTGCGCCAGGACGTTGGGGATTGCGGTTGCGAGCTCTGACTCAACCACAAGGCTTGACGGCCACTCTCGGCGGGGTTGTGCAGCAGCACCGTGGTACCGCCACGGGTGCGCAGTGCCGCCACAGAAGAGTCCGCATTGCTGAAGGCGGCATCCGGCAAGTCCTGCCAGTGGGCACCGGCGTCAGTGGTGGCGGAGACGGCAAGGCGATTCGATGGCCCCTGGTTGCGATGAAACGCCAGCCAATGTCGAGGCGACAGCGGCACCAACGTGGGTTGCAGCACATCGTCACGGGGGGTGATGCGTTGCAGGGCGTGCGGCTCACCCGAGGGGCTCAAGCGAACCACCGCACTGTGCTTCATTCCCAACTCGAAATACACGGGCAACAGCGCGCCACCATCGTCCAGCGGCATGGGCGCGGTGCGCACCAGCACGCTGGTGTTCAAGGAGGGCACCAAGGGCGTCAAAGGCAGAATGCCTCGCGCTTGCCACCGGCCTTGAGGTTGCGTCGTGTCCTCTTGCAGATGCACCACCCGCGAGGCAGCCCAGCCCCCCAGACCGGTGCCCACCACAAACAGATGCAATCGACCCTGGGCATCGGCCCACCCGACCGGGTTGCCCAATCGGCGCAAACGCACCCCCATCGCACGTCCCGCTTGTTCGCGATCCACCACCGTGACGGCAGGACTCCATTGGCGTGTGGCGCGGTCCAAGCGTGAGGCGACGATGTTCACATCTGCCGCACTCTCACGCGTGCCAGCGAACCAGAACGCCATCATGGCCGTGCGCGCGTGATCCGGATGCGAGGGCGGCAACACCAGCAGGCTGCTGGCATGGGCAGCCCCCACGCCAGCCGGCATGGGCAACACGCTGCGTGATTCGGGCAACCAGTTGCAGGGCGTGGCGCCATTTACAACAGGCTCCAGTCGGGCCGATGCCGCGGACACCGGGGCCTGTTGCGCGCGAAGGTACGTATCCACACCCAGCACGATCGCCAAGGACACACCCACCACCGCCCATCGACGCAGAGTCACCATGCGCGGATTATCCCCAAGAACCTCTGCCCGTCTAATCGGGGTCAGATTCCAATTGTTGTGAACGATGCGTCAAATCGCTAGCAAAATTAATCGGAATCTGACCCCGATTGAGTCAATTGATCAATTGACTACACTTCTCGGATGGATGTGTACCTGGTTGGCGGTGCTGTGCGCGATGGTTTGCTCGGCTTGAGTGGGTCTGACCGCGACTGGGTGGTGGTGGGTGCCACGCCCCAAGGCATGCTGGACCAGGGCTACCAGCCGGTCGGACGGGATTTCCCGGTGTTTCTGCATCCCAGCACGCATGAGGAATACGCGCTGGCGCGCACAGAGCGCAAGACTGCACCGGGCTATCGCGGCTTTGAGGTGCACGCAGCTCCCGATGTCACGCTGGAGCAGGACTTGTCACGGCGCGATCTCACCATCAACGCGATGGCGCAGGATGCGCAAGGCAACATCATTGACCCCTATGGTGGGCAGCGGGACCTACGGGCACGGGTGCTGCGCCATGTGACAGACGCATTTCGTGAAGACCCCGTGCGAATTCTGCGGGTGGCGCGCTTTGCCGCGCGGTTCCCGGATTTCACGGTGGCACCGGACACGCTGGCGCTCATGCGCGAGATGGTGCAACACGGCGAGGTGGATGCGCTGGTGGGAGAGCGCGTATGGCAGGAGCTTGCACGGGGCTTCATGGCCACGCAACCCACACGCATGATCGAAGTGCTCACGCAATGCGGGGCCTGGCAACGGCTGTTGCCGCAACACCCGCCCATCCACCAGGCCCTGGCACTGGCGGCTAGATCTGGGGCCACCTTGTCGGTTCGAGCCGCCTGTGTATTTGCCGGCGACGCGGGCACACCCACCCCAGATCACACCTCGGCGCCGAATCAGCCCTGGGCACTCTCGCCCCTGGTTCTGCCTGGCGATGTGCGCGACGTCATTGAACTCACGCGACAGCTGCGATTGCAATGGCACGAGGTCCCGCACTGGACGGTGGGGCAGTGCCTGGCGTGCTTGTTGAAGTGCGATGCGATGCGCCGCCCCGAGCGTTTGCAAGAAGCCTTGGAGGCCTTGACCTGCATAGCCACAGCCCAGGCATCCGCGTCTCACCAGGCGCCTGCCCACGAATTCGCATCCCCGCAAAGCCTGGAGTGGTCTGTGCCGCTGCGCGCTGTGGAACGCCTGAAGCGCCAGATGGAGCGATTGCAGTCGGTGGACACATCAGCCGCGTCGGCGCAGGCGCTGGCACACGGTCTGCGTGGACCGGCCATTGGTGAGCACATTCGGCGCGTTCAGGAAGAGGCGCTGTCGGGCACCTGAGCCCTGCGTCAATACGCCCCCGCCACGTTTTTGGTCAACAACGTCAGCGCCAGCACACGTCGACTTTGCACCTCCAGCAAGCTGCGCTCCGCCGTCAGCGCCGTGGTCTGCGCTTGCACCACATTCAGATAGCTCACAGTACCGGCCTTGTACTGCTCTTGCGTCAAGGACAGGTTGCGCTGCGCCGCGACCAGCGCGTCGCTCAAGGCCTGAGCCTGGTCCTGCAACTGAGAAGCCGCCACCAGGTTGTCCTCCACCTCTTGAAACGCCGTCAGCACCACTTGCCGGTACGCCAGCGTGGCTTGCTCAAGCGCCGCCTCGGCATCGGCCTGGGCCGCCCGTCGCTGCCCGCCATCAATGACGGAGAAGGCCAGTGACGGCCCCAGGGACCACGCGCGGCTGCTGGTGCTGATGAGAGAGCCCAACTCGGGGTTGCGGTAACCCGCATTGGCAGAAAAATTCAAGGTGGGAAAGAACGCTGCACGGGCCACACCAATTTGTGCATTGGCAGCCACCACCCGTTGCTGGGCAGCACGGATATCGGGGCGCCGCTGAATCAAGGACCCGGGCAGCAAGGCTGGCAGGGCCGCGACGGCGGGGGGCCACAGCGCATCGGCCGGGAGCGGATCGATCCGCAACTCGGCTGGCGTCTGTCCCAACAACACCGCCAACGCGTGTTCCAACTGCGCGCGCTGCGTGCCCACATCGATGCGCTGTGCCTGGGTGGACTTCCATTGCGCTTGTGCTTGCGCCACATCGGCTGCAGACACCACCCCCGAGCGATAGCGCGCCTGCGTCAACTCGAGCGAGCGTTGCTGCGCCGCCTCGGCCAGGCGCAGCACCTGCTCCTGCCGCTCGGCCGTTCTGAGACCCACGTAGGTCGACACCAGCGTGGCTTGCAAGGACAAGCGGGCGGCCGCCAGATCCTCCTGCGAAGCTTGTAGACCGGCACGCGCCACCGTGGAGAGGGCGTCCACACGCCCCCACAATTGAACCTCCCAGCTGACGGGTACACCCAGGCTGTAACTGGTGCCGGGTACTGCACCCAATTGGTTGGCGCTGCGCGTCACGCCGGTGTTGAGGTTGACACTGGGCCACAGACTGGCCTGCGCTGTGGCCAATGACGCTTGCGCACGACGTACCTGAACCGAGGCCGTGGCAAGGGTGAGGTTGCCTTTCAGCAGTTGGGACTGCAGGCGGTCCAGCACCGGGTCATGGAGCACGGTCCACCGCGCCGTCTCTGCCGGGGCTGCCGGCACCACCGTGTCCGCGGGTGAGCGCTTGAATGCCGTGCCCGACGGGTTGCCCAACTGGGGCAGCGCCGGGATGAAGGAACAAGCCCCGACACTGAACAGAACGGCCACCAGGACCCCAACTTCACGCAGCCTGTATTGCCACATGTTCTCTCCTTCGTGCGCGCAGCCAGCGGCTGCGTAGACGCTCCAGCGTCACATACACCACCGGTGTGGTGTAGAGCGTCAGCAATTGACTCAACACCAGCCCCCCCAGCACCGACAACCCCAGGGGGCGTCGCAGCTCAGCACCATCGCCGCTGCCCAGCGCCAACGGCAATGCCCCCAGCATCGCAGCCAGGGTGGTCATCAGGATCGGGCGCACCCGCAACAAACAGGCGCGGTAAATGGCCTGCGAGGGGGTGAACCCCATGCGTTCACGTGTGATGGCGAAGTCGATCATGAGAATCGCATTCTTCTTCACGATGCCAATCAGCAAAATCACGCCGATCAGAGCGATGATGGAAAACTCGGTGCCGCTGACAATCAAGGCGAGCATGGCGCCCACACCCGCTGACGGCAATGTCGACAAAATGGTCAACGGATGCAAGAGACTCTCGTAGAGCACCCCCAACACCAAGTAAACGGTGATCAAGGCGGCCAGGATCAGCAACGGCTGTGTGTCCAGGGATTTTTGAAAGGCGTTTGCCGTTCCTGAAAAATTGCCGCGGATGGACACGGGGGTCTTCAGTTCGGCCATGGCGTCGCGAATGGCTTGCGTGGCCTCGGACAGCGACACGCCGGGTGCCAGACTGAAACTGAACGTGTCTGACGGCACGCCCCCTTCATGGCTCACCGCCAGCGCTGTGTTGGTGAGCTCGATCCTCGCAAACGCCGATAGCGGCACCGACTGCCCCAGGCTGTTGATGAACTGCATGCGCAAGAGCGACTCATCCCGCTGCAAATGCACCGGCGCGAGCTCCAGCACCACGCGGTACTGGTTCAGAGGGTTGTAGATGACACCCACCTGCCGCTGGCTGTAGGCATTTTGCAAAGCCGTGTCCACGTCTCGCATGGTCAGATTCAAACGAGCCAGCGCATCACGGTCGATCACCAGCGAGGTCTGCAGGCCGCGGTCCTCGTAATCCGTGTTGATGTCTTCGAGTTGGGGCAAACGGCTCAAGGCGCGGCGAATCCGCGGCTCCCACTCGCGCAGCTCGCGCAACTCATCGGCCTTCAAGGTGTACTCGTACTGTGCGCTGGATTGCCGGGCACCGAGGCGAAGGTCTTGTCCCGGCACCAGAAATAGCCGCGCCCCGGGTTCGCGGGCCAGCTTGCCGCGCAGCCGTGCCACCACCTGGTCAGCGCTGGCATCTCGCTCGGCGCGGGGCTTGAGGGTGACAAACATTTGGGCCGCGTTGCGCTGCCCGCCCCCGGTGAAGCCCGTGACATTGGCCACCGCCGGGTCGTCTCGCACAATCTTCATGAAGGTGTCCAGACGCTGCTGCATGGCCTGGAACGATGAGCTTTGATCCGCGCGAATCGAACCAAAGAGACGTCCGGTGTCCTGCTGCGGAAAAAACCCTTTGGGAATGCTGCGGTACAGGGTGACGTTGAGGGCAATCACGGCCAACAAGATCAACCACAGCACAGGCCCGTGCCGCAAGGACCAGGCCAACGACCGTCGGTACCACAGAGTCCACCGTACGCGCCCACGCCCGCGACGTGGCGGCTCGGGTCGTAGCAAGCTGGCGCACATCATGGGCGTGGTGGTGAGCGAGACCACGAGAGAAATCAGAATGGCCGCCGACAGCACAATGGCAAACTCTTGGAACAAGCGCCCGAGCACACCGCCCATCAGCAAAATCGGGATGAACACGGCAATCAGGGACAGGCTGATGGAAATGACGGTGAAGCCAATTTCCCGCGACCCTGCCAACGCAGCCTGCCAGGGCGAGGCGCCACGCTCCAGGTGACGCGTGACGTTCTCCAGCACGACGATGGCGTCGTCCACCACAAAGCCGGTGGCGATGGTGAGCGCCATGAGCGAGAGGTTGTTCAGGCTGTAGCCCATGAGGTACATGACCCCAAAAGCCCCCGCCAGCGACACCGGCACCGCCACACTGGGAATGACCGCCGCCCGCAGCCGTCGCAGGAAGACGCCCACCACCAGCACCACCAGGGCAACCGACAGGGCGAGTGCTCGCTGAATTTCCAGGATGGAGGCCTTGAGGGATGGCGTGCGGTCAGACACGATCTCCATCTGGATGGCCTCAGGGATGGTGGACTGCAACCGCGGCAGCAAGGCGCGCACGCGCTGGACCGCCTCGATGACGTTGGCACCGGGCTGCTTGTTGAGGATCAACAAAATGGCCGGCTTGCCATCGGCCGCGCCGTAGTTGCGCAAGTCCTGCACCGAATCGACGACCTCAGCCACATCGCCCAATCGCACGGTACGGCCTTCGCGGTAACGCAGGATGAGGGGGATGTAGTCTGCCGCGGTGCGCGCCTGGTCGTTGGCCTCGATCTGCCAGGCACGGTCACCATCCTCTACCAGCCCCTTGGGACGGTTGGTGTTGTGCGCCACCACCGCGGTGCGTACATTTTCCAAGGACAAGCCCTGCGAGCTCAGGCGCTCGGGGTCGAGCTCAATGCTGACCGCTGGCAAGGCACCACCGCCCAGCGTCACTTGCCCCACCCCGTCGACCTGCGCCAACCGCTGGGCCAGCACGGTGGAAGCCACGTCATACATTTGGCCCCGGGTCATGGTGTCCGAGGTCAGCGCCAGGATCATGATGGGGGCATCTGCCGGGTTGACTTTGCGGTAAGTGGGGTTGCTGGGCATGCCCGTAGGCAACAAGGGCCGCGCGAGATTGATGGCGGCCTGCACGTCGGCGGCAGCCCCGTTGATGTCGCGCTCGAGCTCAAACTGCAGGGTCACCCGCGTGTTGCCTTGCGACGAAAACGAGGTCATCTCGGTCACACCCGCTATCGCACCCAAGGCGCGCTCAAGCGGCGTGGCCACCGTGGCTGCCATGGTCTCGGGGCTCGCACCGGGCAGCGTGGCTTGCACCGAGATGGTCGGGAACTCCACTTGCGGCAAGGGCGCCACGGGCAACTGAAAATACGCCAGCAACCCCGCCATCGCCACGGCCAGGGTGAGCAGCGTGGTGGCGACTGGGCGGGCAATGAAGGTGGCGGAGACGTTCACCTCACACGCCCTCTCGCGCAGGCTCAATGCGGACCCACCGGGCAAACGCCAGGTAGATCACCGGCGTGGTGAAGAGTGTCATCAATTGACTGACGATCAGCCCCCCCACCATCGTGATACCCAAGGGCGAACGCAGTTCACTGCCCACCCCCTGACCCAGCATCAAGGGCAAGGCCCCCAGCAAGGCGCACAGCGTGGTCATCAGAATGGGCCGAAAACGCAGCAGGCAGGCCTGGATGATCGCGTCCCGGGGCATCAGGCCTTGCTGCCGCTGCGCATCCAGCGCAAAGTCGATCATCATGATGGCATTCTTCTTCACGATGCCAATCAGCAAGATGATGCCGATCACCGCAATGATGCCCAAGTCCTGTCCCGACACCCCCAAGGCCAGCAACGCCCCCACACCAGCCGATGGCAAGGTGGACAAAATGGTGATGGGGTGGATGTAACTTTCGTACAGCACGCCCAGCACGATGTACATCGTCACCACCGCCGCCAGAATCAACCACAAGGTGTTGGCCAGCGAGGCCTGAAACGCCAGGGCCGCCCCCTGGAACTGGGTCTCGATGCTGGGGGGCAAGCCTTGCGCCAACAACTCGCGTTGCGCCCCCTCGATGGCCTGCACCGCCTCCCCCAGTGACACGCCGACCCGTGGGCTGAACGAGACCGTGACCGCCGGCATCTGCCCCATGTGCATCACCCCCAGCGTCGCAGGACGCTCCACCACCTGCGCCACGGCACTGAGGGGCACTTGCACGCCCGTGGTGGACGGCACATAGAGTCGCTCCAGCGCACTCAAGCCCAGACCTTGGAGCGGCGCCACCTCCAACACCACACGGTACTGGTTGCTCTGGGTGAAGATGGTGGAGATGAGCCGCTGACCAAAGGCGTTGTACAAGGTGTTGTCGATGGCGGCCACCGACACGCCCAAGCGCCCGACCGCCTCACGGTCGATACGCACATAGGCTTGCAACCCTTGGTCCTGCAAATCGCTGACCGCTTCGGACAACTCAGGCAAGTGCCGCAAACGTTCCAGCAACCGGTTGGACCACAGAGCCAGCGCTTGGGGGTCAGGGCCACTCAGCATGAACGCATACTGCGTGCGGGACACGCGGTCTTCAATGGTGAGGTCCTGTACCGGCTGGATATAAGCCGTCATGCCCTGCACCCGCTGACTGGCTTCATTCAGCCGCTCCAGAATGCGTGCAGGCGAGGCGTCCCGCTCGGCCTTGGGTACCAAGGTGACCAGCAGTCGGCCCGTGTTGAGGCTGTTGTTCTGTCCGTCGATGCCAATGAACGAGGTGAGTCGACTCACCGCCGGGTCTTTCAGCAACTCGGTGGCCAGGGCCTGCTGCCGCTCGGACATGGCAGCAAAAGACGTGGACTGTGTGGCCTCGGTGATCACTTGCAGGGCTCCGGTATCCTGCAGTGGGAAAAACCCCTTGGGTACCCACAGATACAACAGCACCGTCAACACCAGCGTGCCACCAAACACGCCCAGCGTGGCGCGTGGCCGGTCCAGCACCCAGCGCAGAGCGCGACCATAGTGATCGATCAAGCGGTCAATGGCCTGCCCAGTCCGCGCAGACCACTTGCTGAGTGTCTCAGGCTTGCCCGGACGCAGCAAACGCGCACACATCATGGGGGTCAGGGTCAACGACACGACCGCGGAGATCAGAATCGAGACCGCCAGCGTGATGGCAAATTCATGAAACAGCCGTCCCACCACATCGCCCATGAAAAGCAGCGGGATCAGCACCGCAATCAGCGAAAAGGTCAGGGAGATGATGGTGAAACCGATTTCGCGCGCACCTTGCAAGGCGGCCAGCATGGGCTGCATGCCCGTTTCCACATGTCGCGCGATGTTCTCGATCATCACGATGGCATCGTCCACCACAAAGCCGGTGGCGATGGTGAGCGCCATGAGGGTGAGGTTGTTGATCGAAAATCCCATCAAGTACATCACGCCAAAGGTCCCCACCAGCGACAAGGGGACGGCCACACTGGGGATCAGCGTGGCCGAGGCACTGCGCAGGAAGACGAAGATCACCATCACCACCAGTGCGATGGCGAGCATCAGTTCAAACTGCACATCGCGCACCGACGCGCGAATGGTCACGGTGCGGTCATTCATGACCTGCAGGTCCAGCGCATCAGGCAAGGTGGTGCGCAACATGGGCAGCAATTTGTGGATGCGGTCCACCGTGTCGATCACATTGGCACCGGGTTGCCGCTGGATGTTGAGGATGATGGCGGGCGCTGTGTTTGCCCAGGCAGACAAGCGCAAGTTCTCGGGGGCATCCACCAGCGTGGCCACATCCCGCAATCGCAAGGGATTGCCGTTTTTATAGGCGATGATCAGATGGGCATATTCGCTGGCCGAGCGCAATTGGTCATTGGCATCGATGGTAGACGCCCGTGCAGGCCCATCGAAACTGCCCTTGGCCATGTTGACGTTGGCCTGCGTGATGGCCGTGCGCACATCTTCCAGCGAAAACCCCGCCGAGGCCAGCGCCACCGGATTGACCTGCACCCGCACCGCGGGTCGACGCCCACCGGCAATGCTGACCAAGCCGACGCCGGCCACCTGTGACAGGCGTTGGGCCAGGCGGTTCTCCACAATGTCGTGAACCTGGGTGATTGGCAAGGTCGGTGAACTGATGGCCAGCGTCAGCACGGGCGCATCAGCCGGGTTGACCTTGCTGTAGACCGGCGGCATCGGCAGGTCGTTGGGCAGCAAATTGGCCGCCGCGTTGATGGCCGCCTGCACCTGCTGCTCGGCCACATCCAGCGTCACATCCAGAGAAAACCGCAAGGTGATGGACGAAGCACCGCCCGAACTCACCGAGCTCATCTGGTCCAGGCCCGGCATCTGCCCAAACTGACGTTCCAGTGGGGCCGTGATGGACGAGGTCATCACATCCGGGCTGGCTCCCGGGTAGAGCGTGTTGATCTGGATGGTGGGATAGTCCACCTGCGGCAGCGAGGCGATGGGCAGCAGGCGGTAAGCCAGAGTTCCCACCAACAACACCGCCACCATCAGGAGCGAGGTGGCCACGGGCCGCAGGATGAAAAGCCGCGAGAGGTTCATGCCGAAACCGGTTCAGTGGGCAGCCAGCTCATTGGCCGCCACCGGCACGCTGCTCGCGCATCTTCTGGAAGAAGGCGCGTCGCTCCTCGGGGCTCATGTTCTTGACCTTGTCGACCACCTCGGGGGGGAGCCGATCCATCCAGGGCGGGCGACCGCCGGCGGAGCCAGAACCACCTGCCCCCCCTGAGCCTCCTGGGCCTCCTGGGCCTGCCACCACACCGGAACCGGCCTGGCCCGCTGTCACACCCGCCTTGTCCCGTTGTGATGTCACCGGGTCAGGCTTGGCGCCCGGCGTCCCACCGCCCAGTACCGGGCTCTGGCTGGGCAACGGCGGGGTGACGGTGTTGCGCACCTCCACCCGGCTGCCATCGCGCAGGCGATCGGCGCCATCGGTCACCACCCGTTCACCCGGCTGCAACGCGCCTCTGACTGCTTGCCATTCACCGTCAACAGCGCCCAGCTCGACGGTGCGTATTTTCACTGTGCCATCGGCCTGCACCACCACCACGAAAGTGCCCACTGAGCCACGTTGCACGGCGGTCACGGGCACCGCCAGCTGGTCCTTGAGCGTGTCGAGCTGCAAGCGGATGTTGGCAAACTGGTTGGGGAACAAGGCGCCTTCGCGGTTGTCCAGCAAGGCCTTGAGCTTGAGGGTACCGGTGCCAAGGTCTATCGAGTTGTCGGTGGCCGTCACCTGGCCTTCGGCCAATTTTTCCTTCAAGTCGCGGTCCCATGCCTGAACAGCCAGGGACTGCCCTCCCCGAAGTTTGCGCTGGATCAGCGGCACATGGGCTTCGGGCACGGCAAACAGCACCGCCATGGGCTGGGTTTGCGTGATGGTGACCAGCCCGGCCGCATCGCCCGCGCGCACCAGGCTGCCCAACTCGACTTGCTTGAGGCCCAGGCGCCCACTGATGGGCGCAGTGACCTGGGTGTAGGACAGCTGCAGCGCCGCGTTGTCCACCTGGGCCTGGTCGGCCTGCACCGTGCCCTGTAACTGGCGCACCAAGGCTTCCTGGGTGTCGACCTGTTGTCGGGCTATGGCGTCTTGACTGAGCAAGTCACGGTAACGTTTGAGGTCGAGCTGGGCATTGCGCAGCTGGGCCGCGTCACGCTCGAGTTGTCCTTTGGCCTGGGCCAACTGGGCCTCGTAAGTCCGGGCATCGATCTCTGCCAGCAAGGTGCCTGCTGTGACCATTTGCCCTTCGGTGAAACGCAAGGCCTTGAGTTCACCGTCCACCTTGGCCCGCACCACGGCGGTGTTGAGTGCGGTGAGCGTGCCAATGGCACTCACGGTTTGACGCAGGTCGAGTTGCTTGACTTCCCCCACACTCACCGGTTGTGGACGACCTCCGCCCGAGCGCCAGGCGGCCGCAGCACCACCCTGGAAACGTCCCGGGCCAGGCCCAGCACTGGATTCGGCGTCCGGGGTGATCCACACCCGCCAGGTGGGATACCACCAAGCGGCCGTCAGCACCGCAGCGACCAACAGCATCCAGATCAAGGGACTTGCGGCTGCTCGACCATGCTGGCCGTGTCTGCGCCCACGCGACCCTGGCACCTGCGATTGATCGCAGCCGACGGGAGAGCTGCCATCGAGAGAACGGAGATCGGTCATAAACATCTTCATTCGAACCATGGGCGCTCCGATGAGCAGGCCCGACACAGGCGGTAATACCCGCCCAATGGACCGATGTTACCCACCCTGACCTTCGCTTGTGTGAAGACCCTGTCAAGCTTGAGTACTCCATCACACCAGACGCGCGATCAGTGCACAGACCAAGCTCAACAACACCGTGGTGGTCAGCGGGATGAACCACTCACGGCCAAACAAGCGGAATCGAAAATCGCCCGGCAACTGTCCCAGACCGAGCTTGCGCAGCCAGGGAGACAGCCCGTTGATGAGCAACAGCGCCAGAAACACCACGATGAGCCAGCGAAACATCATCAACTCACAAGGTGTGCGAGCGGTCACCGCGCGCAAATCCCAGGGGCTCCCAGGGCTCGCCCACGCCCAGGGCGATCACCTTGAACAACTCACCCATCTCGTGCTCGGTGATCAGTTTTTGCGCCATGGCGCGCTCAGGCAGGGATGCACTGGCCAGAGGATCCAGCAATCCGCTGTTGATCAGGAAATGGGCCTGTGAGGTGTACCCGAGCACGTGCAAACCCGCCGCCTGGGCAGCCAGGGCAATGCCGGTGAAGTTCACATGCGCCGTGATGTCCTTCTCCCCGACATCGCTCAGGGGGTCGGGGTCGGCACGGTGCAGGCGGTGACACATCACCGTTCCCATGTGGCGTTGCGGGTGGTAGTACTCCCGCTCTGGAAATCCGTAATCGATCAGAAAAACAGCGCCCTTCGTGAGTCGCTCGGCCAGGGTATGGACAAAGGCTTCGGCCTGGGTGTGAATTTCGGTCAGGTAGTCATGCGCACCCTCGATGGCCAGCGGTGGCCGCAAGTCGGTCGCGCGATCGGCCCAGGCAAAACCGCCCTCAGCAGCCGTGGTCACCCCGCGCTCGAGCCACACACCCTGAGAACGCCACAGGAGTTGAACCGGCATCGCGTCCAGCACCTCGTTGCCCACCACCACGCCCGAAAAATGCTGGGGCAATTCCGACACCCACTGCACCTGGTCGCCAAACGGCTGCAAGGCCGCACGCTGACGTGCCTGCAGGTCACCGGACAGCTCCACGATGGTGTAACGGCGCACCCGGGCGCCCAGGGTGGAGAGCATCTGATGGGCCAAGGCGCCCGTGCCCGCCCCGAACTCCCACACCTGGTCGGTACCGCTCACGGTCAGCGCCTCGTCCACCGAACGGGCCAGGGTGCGGCCAAACCAGGGCGACAGTTCGGGGGCGGTGACAAAGTCACTGCCCCCCTGCGGGGTGGTTCCCAGCTTGGGCAAGCCCCCCGAGTAATACCCCATGCCGGGGGCATACAGCGCCATGGCCATGAAGCGGTCAAAACCGATCCAGCCCTGGGAATGGGCAATGGCGCGGTGCAAAAGGGCATGAAGCGCAGACATACCGGGATTTTCGCTGACAATCACTCCATGGCTTGGACATTGATTACTGGCGGAGCAACCCGCCTGGGGCGCGAGATTGCGCTGGCGTTTGCTCAGGCGGGCTGGGGGGTGGCGTGCCATTACCGCCATTCGCAGGACGCCGCGCAACACGTGTGCGCCTCGATTCGTGCACAGGGCGGTGCCGCCCTGGCGGTTCAGGGCGATCTCGAAGACGAGGCCAGCTGCCGCCAGTTGTTTGACACCACGATCCGCGAAACCGGTGCCGAGTTGCACTGCGTGGTCAACAATGCCTCGCTGTTCGAACCCGATGAAGCGCGTGACATGAACGAGGCCCAGGCGCTACAACAGTTGCAGGTCAACCTGATGGCCCCGCTTCGGCTGAGCCGCTGGCTGGCACACCTGCATGAAGCTGACCCCGTCACCACGCAACCCAGTGGCCAAGCCAGCGTCATCCATGTGCTGGACCAGAAGGTGTTCAACCTCAACCCGGACTACTTCAGCTACACGCTCAGCAAGCTGGCGCTGGAACGCGCCGTCAGCCTGCAGGCACAGGCCCTGGCGCCTACCCTGCGCGTCAACGCAGTGGCGCCCGGCCTGATGTACCTCAGCGGTCCGCAGTCGCAAGACAACTTCGACAAGGCCAGCCAGGCCAATCTGATGCGCCGCCCCCTCAACCCCCGGCATGTGGCCGATAGCGTGGTATTTCTGGCGGGCAATGCCGGCATCACCGGCACCACGATCCGGGTGGACAACGGCCAGCACCTGGTCCCGTCCCCGCGCGACATCATGTTTGTGACCGAGGCCGTCATGGGCGGGACATCCGCATGAACTCACCCTCCTTGTTGCGTCACCATCGACGTCTGTTTTTACAGGGTTTGTGCGTGCCGGTGCGCATTGGCATTCACGATTTCGAGTTGACCGCACCCCAGCGCATCGTGTTTGACATCGAGTTGTACGTGCCGCTGGACCACACCACCCCCGCACAGGATCACATCCAGGAAGTGGTTGACTATGACTTCGTGCGCGAGGTGGTGCACGCCCGCGTGGCGCAAGGCCATATCAACCTGCAGGAAACCCTGGGCGACGACATCCTGGGCGCCCTGCTGGCGCACCCCGGCGTAGCAGCGGCCAGCGTCTCCACCCGCAAGCCCGACGTCTACCCCGACTGCGAGGCCGTTGGTGTGCAGACCTTTCGCGCCAAACCCGGTGTGGCGTGGTGATGACCATGGCAGCCAAAGGCACTCAAATCCTCACCCTCACCGGCCTGCGGTTTGACGCCAACCTGGGCATTCTGGATCACGAAAAAAACCACCCCCAACCGATCCAGGTCGATGCCGAGTTGAACCTGGGCACCCAACCCCTGCTGCCGCACGACGACGACATCACCCAGGTTCTGGATTACCGCAAGGTTCGCCACATCATCATCAGCGAGTGCACGGCCGAGCATGTGAACCTGCTCGAAACCCTGATCGGCAAACTGGCGCACCGCCTGATGCAATTGCACGGTGTGCTGGGTGTGCGGGTGACGATAGCCAAGCTGGAAATTTTCACGGATTGCGAAGTGGCGATCCGGATGGAAACCGGGCAGTGGTAAGGCCTGACAGCGTTCAGGCTCTGTATCCGCGAAGGCTGACCCGCTTGGCCTCACTCCAACCGGATGTTGGCTGACTTCACCACCTGCCCGTAACGACTCAGGTCGCGTTTGAGCTGCTCGCCAAACTGCTCCGGCGAACCCGGGCTGGCATCGATGCCCAGGGTTTGCAACTTGTCCTTCACCACGGGGTCATTCAGCACGGCATTCAACTCGGTGTTCAGGCGCTGCAACACGGCAGCCGGTGTTTTGGCCGGGGCCAGCAAGCCCACCCAGGAATTCACCACGAAATCAGACACACCGCTTTCCAGGAACGTGGGCACGTCGGGCAAGGCCGGTGTGCGCTGCGCACTTGAGACGGCAATGGCGCGCAGCTTGCCCGACTTCACATGCCCGTGTGCGCCTGCCACGGCGGTATACACCAGGGGAATGCTGCCCCCCAGCACATCTGTCATGGCCTGCCCCCCTCCCTTGTAGGGCACATGGGTGAGTTGCGCCCCGGTGCGTTGGGCCAGCAATTCACCAGCGATGTGCGGCGTGCCTCCCGTGCCTGAGGTGCCATACGACAGCCCCCCCGATGTGCTCTTGGAGAGGGCAATCACGTCCTGAAGGGATTTGGCAGGCACGCCCGGATTCGACACGAGGATCAGCACGGCATCCCCAATCTTGCCAACCGGCGCAAAGTCCTTCAGCGTGTCGAAGGGCACTTTGGCAAACACATGCGGGTTGATAACCATCGTGCCATCAAAGCCCAGCACCAGGGTATAGCCATCCGGCGCGGACTGCGCCACCAGGTTCGTGCCGATGTTGCCCGAGGCCCCCGGTTTGTTGTCAATCACCACCTGCTGCCCCAGCCGCTTGCTCAGATGCTCGGCAATGAGACGGCCACTGGTGTCGGTCACACCGCCCGGTGTGAAGGGGACCACCAGACGGATGGGCTTGGACGGCCAGGCCTCTTGCGCACCTGCACCCAGGGACAGGCCCACTGTCGCACCCACGATGGCGCTCAAGAGCGCTCGACGACAGGGTTGAAATAGCTGCATACGGTTTTCCTCCAGGACTCTGCGGGGGTGCCAACGCTGGCCTTAGAAGCCGCGTCATCTGGGACAATAGGCCATTACACCCCAGGTTCACCCCCAAGACAATACGACCATGCCCACCCCCGACACCCTTCAGCGCGAGACCCACAAGCTTGAAAAGCGCCTGTGCCGCCTGGTCGGCCAGGCCGTGGTGGACTACAACATGATCGAGGCGGGCGATCGGGTCATGGTGTGTCTGTCGGGTGGCAAGGACAGTTACACGCTACTGGACATCCTGCAAAAGTTGCAGCAGCGCGCGCCGGTGGATTTCGAGCTGATTGCGGTCAACCTGGACCAGAAACAGCCGGGTTTCCCCGCGCACATCCTGCCGGAGTACCTGTCGCGTCTGGGCATCAAGTTTCACATTGAAAACCAAGACACCTATTCGATCGTCAAGGACAAGATCCCCGAAGGCAAAACCATGTGCAGCCTGTGCTCGCGCTTGCGCCGAGGCATTCTGTACCGTGTGGCCGATGAATTGGGGGCCACCAAAATCGCCCTGGGCCACCACCGCGACGACATCCTGCAAACCTTCTTTCTCAACATGTTCTTTGGCGCCAAGCTCAAGGGCATGCCCCCGAAACTACAAAGCGACGATGGCCGTCACCTGGTCATCCGTCCCCTGGCCTATGTGGCCGAAAAGGACATCGTGCGCTGGGCCGATCATCGGCAGTACCCGATCATCCCGTGCACGCTGTGCGGCAGCCAGGAAAATCTGCAGCGCAAACAGGTGGGCGATTTGCTGCGCGCGTGGGACAAGCAGTTTCCGGGTCGCCTGGACAACATGGCCCACGCCCTGCAACACATCGTGCCCTCGCACCTGATGGACCGCCAAGCATTTGATTTTGCCGGTTTGATGGTCGATGGCCTGCCGGTGCCCGAGGGTGATCTCGCCTTTGACCCCCCTGCACTGCCCAGCCGCTTTCCTATTCCGCTGTCGGTGGAATGATCCTGGGATCTGGCATGCAGTGGTACGTTGTGCACACCAAGCCGCGGCAAGAGCAGCGTGCCCTGGAAAACCTGGAGCGGCAGGGGTTTCAGGCGTGGCTGCCCACCATCGAAGTGGAAAAACTGCGGCGCGGCCAACTCACCCGCGTAATAGAGCCGATGTTCAGCCGCTACCTGTTCATTCGGCTGGACAAGACCCAGAGCAACTGGTCGCCCATCCGCTCCACCCTGGGGGTCAGCAAGCTCGTGAGCTTTGGCAACGTACCCGCCGTGGTGCCAGACGAGCTGATCCAGGCGCTTCAGCAAGCCGATGGGTCACAGCGCCACTACCTGCTCAAGGAGGGAGATGCGGTGCAATTTGTCAGTGGCCCCCTGCAAGGCTTGGAAGGCATCCTGCAGCAACGCGACGGTGAGCTGCGGGCCCTGGTGCTGATTGAGCTGATCAGCCAGCCCCAGCGAATCAGCACTGCCCTCCACGACATACGACCATTGCCAAATTGATGAATAATGGTGGGGCTTTGTTCGTTTCATCCAGAGAGTTGACGCTGCGCTGGATACAATGGTTCTCATCTCATCCGCCTCGCTCCGCCCCTCCTCACCATGTCAGACTCTCCACGACATTTAGCCATCATCATGGATGGCAACGGCCGTTGGGCCAAGCGTCGTCGGTTGCCGCGACAAGCGGGACACTTGATGGGCGCGAGCGGACTCAAGCGCATCGTGCGGGCCTGTGCCGACCGAGAGGTGGAATACCTCACCATCTTTGCTTTCAGCACGGAAAACTGGCGGCGCCCCGCTGATGAGGTCTCGGCTCTCATGTCGCTGTTCATCCAGTACCTCACCCGCGAGGTCAAGGACATGCGCGAGCAAGGCGTGCGGCTGCGCATCATCGGCAACCGCGAGGCCTTCGACCTGCCCTTGCAGCGTCTGATTGAAGAAGCCGAGTCGGCCACGGCGCACAACACCCGGCTGAACCTCACCGTGGCAGCCAACTATGGTGGCCAGTGGGATATCCTGCAAGCGGTTCAGGCCTGGCGCGACGCCAACCCGGATGAGCCCATGTCGGCGTTGTCTCAACAGGATCTGGCCAAGCACCTCAGCACGGCTGGCATGACCGACCCGGACTTGCTGATCCGAACGGGCGGGGAATCGCGCATCAGCAACTTCCTGCTGTGGCAAATGGCGTACACCGAGCTCTACTTCACGGATACCTTGTGGCCTGACTTTGATGACAAGGCCCTGGATACAGCCCTGGCCTGGTACAGCACCCGGGTTCGCCGCTTTGGCAAGACTGACGAGCAAGTCAGTGGTGCCCCGCTGAAAACCTATAGCCTGGGCGAGTCGGTCTAACCCTCCTTGGTGTGTGATCTGCTCACGGCAACGAGCACGGTCCTGACAGGCGTTGATCACTTCCCTTGGCCGCGTGGTCATCGCATGATGACTGCATGCCACTGACACCCCGCACCTTCCCACTCGAACCTGCGCTGCCGTATGACAGGGCTTTGCGCGAGCGACTGCAAACGGGCGATATTCTGCTGTGCAGCGGCAGCGGTGTGTGGTCCGAATTGATCCAACAGGCCACGGACAGCCCCTGGAGCCATGTGGCCCTGATCGTGCGCCTGGACGCCATCGACCGCATCCTGCTGTTTGAAAGCGTGGAAACCTTCGGCGTGCGTGCGGTACCTCTGTCACGCTACCTCACGGATTACGAGCAAGGTCGACCGTATCCGGGCGGCTTGGCCGTGGTGCGCCTGCGCACATTGGCCAGCATGTCGTCCGCGCAAAGCCTCCAGCGCATGTTGCAATTTGCGGTCGACCACTTCGGAAACGCCTACAACCGCCAGGAAATCGTGCGCATCGCCGCCCGCATCCTGGGCAACTCACTGCAACCCCCCGTGTCAGGGCGCAAGGCCGCGCCCTTGAGGGAGTTCATTTGCTCGGAATACGTGGCCGCGTGCTTCGAACAAGCCGGCATTGCCCTGGCGGGTGGCGACCGTGGCTACGTGACGCCGGCAGATTTCGCCGACCCGCGTCTGGTGGAGTTGATCGGCGTGTTGCAAGCCCCTGTCTGAAAGGAATCCTCACATGTAAGCGTCCTCTCTTGCCCCATCGCCAGCAAATCGAGGCGCCTCTTATAATGCAGAAGTGCTACCGATAGGCTATGGGGCCTTCTACCCACGTTTGTTCAACCTACACGAGTATTTATTTTGAAACGCGAATCACACCACCACAACCACGCCCCTCGACACGACCGCGGCCAGGACTGCATTGCCTTGGTCGATGGGCGCTTCCTCAATTGGTTACTGGCCACCGACAGCGAGGCGGCGGGCGATGACAAGCTCAACCGTCATGCCCTGCACGGCGTGTTCACCGCTTTGTTGCAGCAGTGGGGGCTGCCATGCGATCTGCGCCGCATCTATTGGTACACCGACCAGCATGACGGCCAGTACCCGAACGACCAGGTGGTGCGTTTGCTGGTCAACCACCAGCAAGACAAGGGCGCATCCATGCTGCGCGCCATCAGCACCGATTTGAACCAACTGGTGAGCCATCGGGCCTGTGAACACCTGCTCCTGGTCAGCGATGACGAGCGGTTGACCCCGTTGATCGACCAGGCCCAACTGCATGGCATGAGTGTGCACCTGGTGTGTGACGAGTCGTCACGCAACCTGCCCAAGCTGTTTGAAACCGATCCGGGCTGGACGCGCATGCTCGAGCAAGCCGATCGGCGTATCGTCATGCATTCGCAAGCCATTCGTGACTTGCTGTCCTCGCGCCAGGCCCCCATCGACAGCCCGTCGCTGCACCCCATGGGTCACGAAGCCGAGGCACCCGATCCGGAAGTGGTTCGCGCCAAGTTGCAGGACGTGGTGCAGGGCTGGTGGGACGAGGAACCCGAGGACATTCGTCTGGACCTGCGCGAAGAGTTGCAAGACAGCCGTGGCATTCCCCAGGAAGTGGATCGCCACCTGCTGTTGCAGGTCCGCAAGGTGCTGGAGCGCACCTTGAGTTTCCAGGAGAAAAAATTGCTGCGTGACATGGTGCGTCAGGTGGTACTGGAAAAAGCCGCCGAGGAATAAGCCTCTTCTCCCAGCACTCCAGACCATCATGACCTTGCTTGTTACCGGTTGTGCCGGCTTCATTGGCAGCAACTTTGTTCACACCGCGCTGGCCGCCAGCGATGAACCCATCGTCAACCTGGACAAACTCACCTACGCGGGCAACCTGGCCAACCTGGCGACACTCCAGCAAGACCCACGGCATGTGTTTGTGCAAGGCGACATTGGTGACCGTGCGCTGGTCGAACGTTTGTTGACCGAGCACCGGCCGCGTGCCGTGGTGAACTTTGCCGCCGAATCACACGTCGATCGGTCCATTCACGGGCCTGGCGATTTCATCCAGACCAATGTGGTGGGCACGTTCCAGTTGCTGGAAGCGGTGCGTGGCCACTGGCAGTCGCTGGCGAGTGAGCAGCGTGAGGCCTTTCGCTTTGTGCACGTGAGCACCGATGAGGTGTATGGCACGCTGGGCCCCACCGACCCGCCCTTTGCCGAAACCAAGGCCTAGGAGCCCAACAGCCCGTACTCGGCCAGCAAGGCCGCCAGCGACCACCTGGTGAGAGCCTGGCATCACACCTACGGGCTTCCGGTGCTGACCACCAACTGCAGCAACAACTACGGGCCCTATCACTTTCCGGAGAAACTCATTCCGCTGGTGATCCACCATGCCCTGGCAGGCAAGCCCCTGCCGATTTACGGCGATGGCCAGCAGGTGCGGGATTGGCTGTATGTGGTGGACCATTGCCGCGCAATTCTGCGGGTGCTAGAGGCCGGACGTGTGGGCGAAACCTACAACATTGGCGGCTGGAACGAAAAACCCAATCTTGAGGTGGTGCACACCATCTGTCACCGGCTCGATGCGGTGCGACCGCGCGCCGATGGCCAGTCTTACACCAGCCAGATCACCTTCGTGAAAGACCGCCCTGGGCACGACCGCCGCTACGCCATCGATGCCCGCAAGATTGAACGTGAACTGGGGTGGAGACCGCTCGAGACGTTTGAATCGGGCATCACCAAAACCATCGACTGGTACCTGGCCAATGCCCAATGGGTGGACGATGTCACCAGCGGGCACTACCGCCAGTGGGTGGCGACCCAGTATGGCTGAGCGCGGTCAAGCCCTGAACCTCCTGCTGCTGGGCGGCAGTGGTCAGGTGGGGACGGCATGGCAGCGCTTGCTGCAGCATGATGGCGCCCAGGTTCACGTGCAAGCACCCACCCGGCAGGCACTGGATCTTGCCGATCAAGACGCCGTGAGCAACTGGGTGTTGCGTCAACGACCCCAATTGATCGTGAACGCTGCGGCCTACACGGCGGTCGACAAGGCCGAGTCCGAACCCGACCTGGCGCACGCACTCAATGCAGCGTTGCCCACCACGCTGGCCCAGGCCGCCCAAGTCGTGGGCGCCTCACTGATTCACTATTCCACCGATTACGTCTTCGCCGGCACCGGGGAACACCCCCACCGAGAGCTCGACCCGGTTCAACCGCTTTCCGTGTACGGAAAGACCAAAGCCCAGGGGGAAACCGGCATTCGCGAGCACTTGGCGCGTCATCTGATCTTGCGCACCAGCTGGGTGATGGGGTCTCACGGGGGCAACTTCCTCAAGACCATGCTGCGACTGGCCGCCGAGCGAGACGCGCTGCGCGTGGTGGCCGATCAGGTGGGTGTGCCCACCCCGGCCAGCCTGCTGGCGCAGATGGGCTGGCATGCCTGGCACACCTGCCTGCAACGCGAGGCAGCCCCACACGCCACCCCGGCTTGGGGTCTGTACCACCTGGCCCCGCGCGGTGACACCAACTGGTGTGACTACGCGCGGTGGGTCTTGCGCGAGGCTCTGGCCAGAGGCTGGACGCTCAAGGCTGGGCCCATGCAGGTGTCCCCCATCACCACCGCTGACTATCCCACCCCCGCACAACGGCCGTTGAATTCACGGCTGGATGTGTCGCATTTTGAGCAGACCTTTGACGTCACCTTGCCCGACTGGCAGGATGGCGTTCGACACACGCTCGATGAACTCAGGAGCCTTGCTGCATGACCCCCTCAACCACCCGCAAAGGCATCATCCTCGCCGGCGGCTCGGGCACTCGCCTGTATCCGGTGACCCAGGCCGTGTCCAAGCAACTGCTGCCGGTGTACGACAAACCGATGATTTACTACCCGCTCACCACCCTGATGCTGAGCGGTATTCGCGAAGTGCTGATCATCTCCACCCCGCAAGACACGCCACGCTTTCAGGAGTTGCTCGGCGATGGTTCCAACTGGGGCATGCAGATCGAGTATGCGGTGCAACCGAGTCCGGATGGGCTGGCGCAGGCCTTCATCATCGGCCGTGAGTTTGTCGGCCCTCACCCCAGTGCCCTGGTGCTGGGCGACAACATCTTTTACGGACACGACCTGGTCAAACAACTGGCCAGTGCGCAATCCCGCATGGAGGGCGCCACCGTGTTTGCCTACCATGTGCACGACCCCGAGCGCTATGGCGTGGTGGAGTTTGATGGGCAACAGCGCGCGGTCAGCATCGAGGAAAAGCCCAAGACCCCCAAGTCCAACTACGCCGTCACAGGACTGTACTTCTATGACACCCAGGTCTGTGACATCGCCGCCGACATCCAGCCCTCGGCGCGCGGTGAACTCGAAATCACCGATGTCAACCGCTGCTACCTTGAGCAGCAGCAATTGCAAGTGGAGATCATGGGCCGCGGCTACGCCTGGCTCGATACCGGCACCCACGACAGCCTGCAGGAAGCCGCGAGTTTCATCGCCACCTTGCAAAAGCGCCAGGGCCTGATGGTGGCCTGCCCCGAAGAAATTGCCTTCCACCAGGGCTGGATCGACGCCGCTCAAATTGAACGACTCGCCCACCCCCTGGCCAAGAATGCCTATGGGCAATACCTGCTACAACTTCTCAAACACTGATCAGCCAAGATCATTAATTGGATCATTAATTGGGGTCAGATTCCAATTGATCTGATCCCAGCGACTCGACGAACTTCAACACCCCATGGCCTACACCGTCACCCCCACCGCGATCGAAGGCGTGCTGATCCTGGATCCACAGGTGTTTGGCGATGCCCGCGGATTTTTCTTCGAGAGTTTCAATGCCCGCGACTTTGAGCACTGCACCGGGGTGAGCCTGCCGTTCGTGCAGGACAACCACAGTCGCTCAGCGCGTGGGGTGTTGCGCGGTTTGCATTACCAGGTGGAACATGCGCAGGGCAAGCTGGTGCGGGTGACCCAGGGCGAGGTGTTTGATGTGGCGGTGGATCTACGGCGCGATTCGCCCAGCTTCGGGCGCTGGGCGGGGGTTCGGCTCTCGGGCGAGAACAAGCGACAGCTGTGGATACCCCCTGGCTTGGCGCACGGCTTTCTGGTGCTGAGCGACAGCGCCGAGTTCTTGTACAAAACCACCGACTACTGGTACCCGACCCATGAGCGCAGCCTGCGCTGGGACGATCCGCAACTCGCCATTGACTGGCCGCTGGCCCAGACGGGGTTGAGCGCGCCGCTGCTAGCGGCCAAGGATGCTGCGGCCCCGGGTTGGGACTCGGTCCTGAGCGGAGGCTGAAGTTGGGGCACAATCTGCCCTAAGTGAACCCTCGCTTCTCCCGACCATGACCGATATCCCCTCCATTGCCCCGCGCGACAAGGCCGAGATCCTGGCGCAGGCCTTGCCCTACATTCGCAAGTTCCACGGCAAGACCCTGGTCATCAAGTACGGCGGCAACGCC
>JACCDL010379272.1_pt1 | contig 29221 bp, 23 predicted proteins | sample 7441931 | NCBI WGS metagenome assembly JACCDL01 (sample SAMN15323437, study PRJNA562643) | freshwater metagenome | isolation source: river surface water | place: USA:Blue River Watershed | collected 2017-08-16 | reverse complement strand
CCGGCGCCGGGGCGGCGGGCTTCACCGGAGCGGCGGCGGCGGGCTTGGGCGGCTCGGGCGCCTTGGGCGGCTCGACCACGGGGGCCGGCGCCGGTTCCGGCTCGGGCGCCTTCTTCGGAAGCTTGTCCCCGGCGAACTTCATGAAGTCGTCGCGGATGAACTTCGGGAAGTTGTTCGAGGCCGCGGGCTTCTTGCCCTCGTTGTAGACGTAGTCCTTGAAGTCCGGGTGCGCGTCGACGAACTGGTCGACGAGCGCGAGCAGCGCCTTGACCTCGACGCCGAGCTCCTTGGCCACGTCGTTGTAACGGGCCGTCGCCGCCTTCTTCGGGGCGGCTTCGGGCTTCTTCTTCTTATCGGTCATGCGGCGTCTGTTCGGGGGTAGTGGGAGGGAATTCGCTGCGGATCAGGACTTGGTCGCCTTGGCGATGGCGGCGAGGAAGGCCTCGATCTCTTCCGCGGGAATGTCGGTGCCTTCGAAGTCTCCGGCGGTGGCGCCGGCGACGGCCCCGAGGTCGGAGATGCCGAGCGCGACGAACTTGGCGACGAGTTCGAAAGGCAGCCCCAGCTGCTCGCTCAGGCGCTGGGCGCGCTCACCGAGCTGCTGCTCCTGGGATTCCGGAGCGTGGCTGGCCTTGGAGATGTCGAGGCCCCAGCCCATGAGCTTGCCCGTCAGGCGGGCGTTGCGGCCCTTGCTGCCGATGGCGATGCGCATGTCCTCGTCCTCGACCTCGAAGTGGATGATGCGGCGGGATTCGTCGACGCGGACGTTGCGCGGACGGGCGGGCCGGATGGCCTCCTCCAGCAGCTTGAGGGGCTCGTCGTGCCAGCGGATGATGTCGATCTTCTCACCGCCGAGCTCCTTCACGATGTTGCGGACGCGGGCGCCGCGGGCGCCGACGCAGGCGCCGACGGGGTCGACCTTCGGGTCCTTGGAGTGGACCGCCACCTTGGTGCGGTAGCCGGGGTCGCGGGCGAGCTTGCGCACCTCGACGGTGCCGTCCGCGATCTCCGCCACCTCGAGCTGGAGCAGGCGGCGCACGAAGTTGTCGTCGGACCGGGAGAGCACGAACTCACGCCCGCGCTGCGGGTCGTCCTTGATCTCCTTGAGCAGGCAGCGGATGCGGTCGCCGGTGCGGAACTCGTCCCCGTGGCAGCGCTCGCGCTGGGTGAGGACGGCCTCGGCCGTGCCCAGTTCGATGACCACGTTGCCGCGCTCGGTGCGACGGACGGTGCCGGTGACGATGTCGCCGACCTTGTCCTTGTATTCCGCGAACACCTGGTCCTTCTCGATCTTGCGGAGCTTCTGGTTGAGCAGCTGCTGGGTGGTCTTGGCGGCGATGCGTCCGAGTTCCGCGACGGCGATCGGCTTGCGGATCTCCTCGCCTTCGGCGGCGTCGGACTTGATCTCGCGGGCGAGGATGGTGTTGATCTGCTGCTTGGGGTCGTTGACGTTGTCGGTCACGCGGTAGACCAGCCAGGCCTCGAGCTTCCCCGCGGCGGCGTCGGCCTTCACTTCGACCCTGTGCCCCGCCATGATGGACTTCTCGACGGAGGAATGGATGGCTTCCTGGATCAGGTCGCAGGCTTCCTGACGCGGGATGTGCTTCTCCTTCTCGAGGTACTGGAGGAAGGGCTTGATGTCGACGCTGCTCATTTTGGTGCGGTGGTTGGAAAGAGGGGACAAAAAAGGCGGGTCCGGCAGGACCCACCTCGGTAAAGGTGACTGAGCCTCACTGTGGGACTTCCGGCCCCGGTGTCAAGGCCGCTCCCGGGTTCCGCTTGCCCCCGGCGGCGGGCTCGGGACGCTGGGGGCATGGCCGACGAGAAAGTGATCTTCACGATGACCGGGGTGACGAAGCACTTCGAGCGCAAGCCGGTCTTCCGCGACATCTCGCTCTCCTACTACTACGGGGCCAAGATCGGCGTCCTCGGTCTCAACGGTTCGGGAAAGTCCACGCTGCTGCGGATCATGGCCGGCGAAGACGCCGAGTTCGACGGCTCGATCAGCCGGGTGCCGGGACACACGCTGGGCTACCTGCCGCAGGAGCCGCGGCTCGACGAGACGCTCACCGTCCAGGCCTGCGTGATGCAGGCCGCCGCGCCCATGAAGGCCCTGCTGGAGGAGTATGACGAGACGTTCGTGAAGGTCTCCGAGACGGACGACGCGGCGGAGCAGGAGCGCATCCTCGCCCGGCAGGCGGAGATCCAGGCGGTGCTGGACACGAAGGGCGGGTGGGACCTCGACGCGCGCATCGAGATGGCGATGGACGCGCTGCGCTGCCCTCCGGGGGACGCCGCGGTCGCCTCGCTTTCGGGCGGGGAGAAGCGCCGGGTAGCGCTCTGCCGGCTGCTGCTCATGGAGCCGGACATCCTCCTGCTCGACGAGCCGACCAATCACCTCGACGCCGACACGGTCGCCTGGCTCGAGCGACATCTGCAGGGCTACAAGGGGACGGTCATCGCCATCACGCACGACCGCTACTTCCTCGACAACGTGGCGGGCTGGATCCTGGAGCTCGACCGCGGCCGCGGGATCCCCTGGAAGGGCAACTATTCGTCCTGGCTCGACCAGAAGCGCCGCCGGCTGGAGGCCGAGGAGAAGCAGTCGGCGGCGCGTTCACGCTCGATGGAGCGGGAACGCGAATGGGCCGCGTCCTCGCCCAAGGCGCGGGTGGCCAAGAACAAGGCCCGGCTCCGCGCCTACGAGCAGATGCTCACCCAGGACCAGAACCAGCTGGAGAAGGCCGCGGAAATCTGGATCCCCCCGGGTCCGCGCCTCGGCGGCGCGGTGATCGAGGCGCGCGGGCTCCGCAAGGGCTACGGGGACAGGCTCCTGATGGAGGACGTCGACTTCTCGCTGCCCGCCGGCGGCATCGTGGGCGTGATCGGGCCCAACGGCGCCGGCAAGACGACGCTCTTCCGGATGATCACCGGACAGGAGCGCCCCGACTCCGGGGAGCTCACGGTCGGAGACACGGTGAAGATCGCCTACGTCGACCAGAGCCGCGACGCGCTGCCTTCGGAGGCTCCGCTCTGGTCGGCGATCTCGGACGGCCAGGAGATGGTGCACCTCGGCAAGGTGATGGTTCCGGCCCGCGCCTACGCGGCGCGCTTCGGCTTCACGGGCGACGTGCAGCAGCGCAAGGTCGGCGTGATGTCCGGCGGCGAACGCAACCGCATCCACCTCGCCCGGCTGATCAAGTCCGGCGCCAACGTCCTGCTCCTCGACGAACCGACCAACGACCTCGACGTGAACACGATCCGGGCCCTGGAGGACGCCCTTGAGGGCTTCGCGGGCTGCGCCGTCATCGTCACGCATGACCGGTGGTTCCTGGACCGCGTGGCCACCCACATCATGGCGTTCGAGGGGGACAGCCGCGTGGTCTGGCACGAGGGCAATTACGCCGACTACCTGGAGGACCGTCGTCGGCGGCTCGGCATCGAGTCCGACACGCCGCGTCGGCCGAAGTACCGCCGGTTCACGCGCTGATCCGCCGCGTCCGGAGCAGGAGTCCGCGCCAGTCCGTCGCCGACGATTCCAGCCGTCCGCGCTCCTCCGCGGTCATCCTCCACTTCCAGTTGCCGTCGGGCCTTCCGGGGGAGTTGAAGCGGGCGGCGGAACCCAGTCCGAGAAGGTCCTGGACGGGCAGGAACGCCGCCACCGCGGGCGAGTCCAGGACGGAATGGATCAGCCGCGCGACGGACGGCGTCTCGCCGCCGAAGGCTTCGCGCAGGGCGGAGGTCTCCTCCTCGGAGGCGGCGCCCAGCCACCCCAGCAGGGTGTCGTTGTCATGCGTGCCGGTGTAGGCCACGCGGTCCGCGGTCACGTTCTCAGGGTGGTGCGGATTGCCGGCCTTGGCTCCGCCGAATCCGAACTGGAGGACTGACATGCCCGGGAGCCCCGCCTCCTTGCGCAACTCCTCCACTCCGGGCGAGAGCATGCCGAGGTCTTCGGCGACCAGGGGGGCGTCCCCCATCGCGCGGATGAATTCCATCCCCGGCCCTTGCAGCCACTCGCCGCCGCGGGCGTCGGCCGCTCCGGCGGGCACGCTCCAGTAGTCATGCAGGCCGCGGAAATGGTCGATGCGCACGGCGTCGAAGCGGCCGAGGTCGTGCCGCACGCGCGCACGCCACCAGGCGAAGCCGTCGGCGGCGTGACGGTCCCAGCGGTAGAGCGGATTGCCCCAGAGTTGGCCGTCGGCGCAGAAGTAGTCGGGCGGCACGCCGGCCACGGCGCGAGGCCGTCCGTTCGCGTCGAGGTCGAACAGTCCGGGTCGCGACCAGGCGTCGCAGCCGTCGGCGGAGACGTAGATGGGCTCGTCGCCGAAGATGCGGACGCCCTTCTTCAGGGCGTAGGCGCGGAGCGAGGCGAACTGGCGGGCGAAGAGGTGCTGCAGGACGGCGGCGCGTTCGGCCTCCGCCGGATCGGGACGCGCGTCCCTGTCCCAGTCGGCGGGGGCGCGGAAGCCGTGCGCCACGCGCAAGGCCATGAAGCGCGACCAGGCGTCGAGCCAGGCGTCCTGGGACTCGCGGAAGGCGGCGAACTCGCGGTCATGGCGCAGCGCCGTCGCCGCCCGGCCGGCGGCCAGGTCCAGCGCGGGGCGCAGCTGGGTCCACAGTCTTCCGTAATCGGTGTCGGCGTCGCGCCCGCGGCCCAATGCGGTCGTCTCGGCCGACGTGAGCAGTCCGTCCGACCTGAGCGCCTCCAGGTCCAGCAGGTACGGATTGCCGGCGAACACCGAGAGCGCCTGATACGGCGAGTCGCCGTAGCCGGTCGGTCCGAGGGGGCAGACCTGCCACCAGCCGAACCCGGCTTCCGCCAGCACGTCGATGAACGCGCGCGCTTCGGACCCCAGCGACCCGACGGGGCCTTCGCCGGCGAGGGAGGTGGGATGAAGCAGCAGGCCTGCCGAGCGCACGGGGAAGGCCCGGCAACGGAAGGCGTTCCGGCTGCCCGCAGGGACGGACGCCGGAGTCCGGGCCATCTCAGCGGAACTCAACGTGATGCTTCGCGCGCAGGTCGTCCAGCCACTCCTTGACGGCCTGCTGCACGCTCGCCGTGCGCACCTTGTCCTCGATCTGCGCGAGCACCTCGGGGTCCTTCAGCGTTGCGAAACCCTGGGGGCGGTAGCCGCCGCGGCGGACGATGAACCAGACGGCGCGGCCGCCCGGAAGGTCGAACTGGAGCGGCGTCGACGTCTCTCCGTCCTTGAGGCCGCGCAGCACGCCGGCCACGCGCTCATTGAGGTCGGTCAGGTTCCGCCAGCCGGCGTCGCCGCCTTTGGCGGCGTAGTCGTCGGTGCTGACCGCCTTCGCCACGTCCTCGAAGCCGGGCTCCGAAGCCGGAAGGCGGAGGCCGGCCTTGGTGAAGGCCTCCTTGATCGCGGCGGGAGAGCGCAGCGAGGCGGCCCAGCCGTCCGCCCGCGCCTTGGCTTCGGCCAAGGTCTCGGCCGCGCCCTGGGCGACGGTGATCTGGCCGAGCTTCACCTGTTCCTTGCGTTCGAACTCCGGGCGGTGGGCCTCGTAGTAGGCGGAGAGCTTGCCGGGCGAGACCGTCATGGCGGAGCGGCGCACCTGGCCCACCATGTAGTCGAAGATGATGCGGTCCTCGATGAGCTTGCGGTGGGAGAGGGGCGTCATGCCGGCCGCCCGGAGCGAGCTCACGTACCGGGAGCGGTCTCCGCCGAAGTCGCGCCGCACGGTCTCCTCGATGTCGGCGTCCACGTAGCTGGAGGGCAGCTGTCCCGTGCCCGACCTGAATTCCGCCAGGACGATCTGACGGTCGGCCATGTTGCGCAGGATCTCGTCCGCGGCCTGCTTGACCGTGCGCTCGAACTCGGCGTCGCTGCGGACGGCCGAACGGATCTGTCCGATGACGGGCTCGATCTGGCGGCGGACGTCGGACATCGTGATGCCCTGGCCGTCGGCGGTGCCCGCGATGCGGTCGGAGTTCATCTCGGACCAGCGCCGGGCGGCCGCTTCCTCGAGGGTCGGAGGCTTGAGCTGGGCGGCCGTGGTGGCGGCCAGGATGAGCAGGGCCGGGAGGAGTAGGTTCTTCATCGGACTTCGGGAGCCGCCAGCCTCGAAAGGAAGCCGCGGAGTTCCTTCAGTTTCCGCAGGGGTTCTCGCACGGTCAAGCGGGGAAACCTCGAGCCGAGCCTCACGGTCTCCGGCGCCATGCCTTTCCTGACCCGGACGCAACGGATGACTTCGCCGTCGGTCGCCAGGGAGGCCACCTCCTTCCGCTCCGCCAGGCACCGGATCTCGGCCATGCCGAGCAGCGCCTCCGCTTCGGGCGGTATCCTGCCGTACCTGTCGCGCAGCGAGCGGCGCAGTTCGGCGACCGCCGCGGCGTCCTGCGCGAGGGCCAGCTGGCGGAACGCCTCGATCCTGAGCCTCGTCTCGGGAATCCAGTCGGAGGGCAGGGTGGCGGTGAGGCGGTCCTGGCCGCCGTCGCCCGACCGCGATTCCTCCACGCCGGTGGCCGCGACCGAGTGGTCCACGAAGTCGAGCGCGAGTTCGCAGCGTTCGGGCCCCGTCGCCGTTCCGCCGAGCCGGGCCACGCTGCGCCGGAGGAGCTGGCAATAGAGGTCGAAGCCGACGTTGGCGACGTGGCCGCTCTGCTCCGCGCCGAGGATGTTGCCCGCCCCGCGCAGCTCCAGGTCGCGCATCGCCACGCGGAAGCCCGCGCCCAGCTGGTTGTGCTGACGGATCGCCGTCAGGCGCCGCACGGCCGTGCCCACGAGCGCGGCATGGCGGTGCAGGAACAGGTAGGCGTAGGCCTGGCGGTTGAAACGTCCGACGCGGCCCCGGAGCTGGTAGAGCTGCGCGAGGCCGAAGCGGTCCGCGCCCTCGATGATCAGGGTGTTGCAGTTGGGTATGTCGAGGCCGGTCTCGATGATGGTCGTGCACACGAGCACGTCGTGTTCGCCGGCGATGAAGGCCGACATGACCTCCTCCAGCTCGCCGGCCGCCATCTGGCCGTGCCCCACGGCGATCCGCGCCCCGGGCAGCAGGGCCGAGAGGCGGTCTGCGACCGCGCGGATGGTCTCCACTCGGTTGTGCAGGTAGAAGACCTGCCCGCCACGCGCCAGCTCCGCCCTCACGGCGTCGCGCACCAGGCGTTCGTCGTAGGCGCGCACGACCGTGCGGATCGGCAGCCGTTCCCGCGGCGGAGTCTCGATCACGCTGAGGTCGCGGGCGCCGACGAGCGCGAGGTAGAGCGTGCGCGGGATGGGGGTGGCGCTCATGGCGAGCACGTCCACCTCGGTCCGGAGCCGCTTGAGCCGCTCCTTGTGCCGGACGCCGAAGCGGTGCTCCTCGTCGATCACGACGAGGCCGAGCTTAGCGAAAGAGGTTCCGTCCGAGAGCAGCGCGTGGGTGCCCACGACCACGTCGACGGAGCCCGCCGCAGCCCGCGCGCGCACGGCCGCCTTCTGCCTGGCGGTGCGGTAGCCGCTGAGCAGCTCGACGGACACCGGCCACCGCGACATCCGTTCGCGGAAGGTCTCGAAGTGCTGCTGGGCGAGCACGGTGGTCGGGGCGAGCACGGCGACCTGGCGTCCTCCGACGACGCACTTGAAGGCCGCGCGCAGCGCGACCTCGGTCTTGCCGAACCCGACGTCGCCGCAGATCAGCCGGTCCATCGGCGCCGGCCGTTCCATGTCGGACTTCACTTCCGCGATGGCGCGGGACTGGTCCGGGGTCTCACGGTGCGGGAAGGACCTCTCGAACTCGCCCATCCAGGGGCTCTCGTCGTCCCTCGGATGCGCGTCGCCCGGACGGGAGGACCGTTGCGCCTGCATCGCCAGCAGCTGCGCCGCGAGGTCTTCGGCCGACTTTTCGGCGGCCTTGCGGGACCGGTCCCAGCCCCCGCCGCCGAGCTTCGAGAGCTTGGGCTGGGCGCGCCCGATGCCCACGTAACGCGTCAGCAGGTGCGATTCACGCACCGGCAGGTGCAGCATCGAGCCCCCCGCGAACTCCAGGCCGATGAAGTCCTCGGTCCTTCCGGCGTGCTCATGGGCGCGTATCCCCCGGAAGAGGCAAACGCCCTGGGCGGCGTGCACGAGCGGATCGCCTTCGGCCACCTCGCCGAAGTCGAGGGCGCGGCCGATCTCGGTGCGCACGGCGGTGCGGCGGCGGGGCAGGGAGGCGAGCGGACGTCGCCGCCGGCCGAAGAGTTCGCGCTCGGTGAGCAGGGCGAGTCCCGCCCGCAGCGGGCCCGGCAGCGCGCCGGGCGGGATCAGCACGCCCGCTCCGAAGCGCGCCCGTTCCACCCGGGCCTCGAATCCCCGTATCCGTTCCGCCTTCACGTCGGCCGTCAGCCGTTCCACGGCGCCCTCGGTGTCCCCCGCGAGCAGGCACGGCCGTCCGTCGCGGCAGAGTGACGCGGCCGCCCTGATGAGTCCGGCGCGGGCGGCGCCCAGGTCGCCCGCGGTGCCGATGAGCAGGGATTCGGCGGGCTCGCTCACCAGGCCGGAGCTCCCGAAGCCGACGGGCGGCTCATCGGTCTCCTCCAGCGCGAGCAGGTCCGCCGCGCTTTCGCCGAGTCCGGCGAGGACGGGATCCTCCAGGCAGCCGTCCGCGGCCACGATGAGCGCGCCGGCGGGCAAGTGGGTCCAGAAGGGTGTCTCGGGGCGGCCTTCGGAGCCCGGCGCGCAGATGACGACCCCGTCGGCCTCGCCTTCGCTGAGCTGGGTCGCCGGATCGAAGGGGCGCAGCGATTCCACCGTGTCGCCGAAGAGGTCGATGCGCACGGGCGCCTGGGCGTTGAGCGGATAGACGTCGATCACGCCGCCGCGCACCGAGAAGTCTCCGGGCTGCTCGCAGAGCGCCTCGTGCGAGTAGCCGAAGTCCTCCGCCAGGCGTCGCACCAGTTCGCGCGGCGAGACCTCCGCCCCCTTGCGCAGCACGAGTTCGCCGCGCGTCGCCTGGTCGGGCGCGGGCGAAGGCCTCGCGAGCGCCCCCGGGGTGCATGCGATCAGCAACGGTCTCCCCGGGGCGTGCCCGCCGTGGCGCAGGAGTGAAAGGGCGCCCAGCAGGTCGCAGTCCGCTTCGAAGGCGGGCACGGCGGCGTCGGCCTCGGTCAGGGTGCGCGCGGTGGCGGGGACGCCCGCCAGCAGGCGCAGCAGCTGCGAGGTCTCCTCCGCCAGCGATTCGGCCGCGCCGAGGTTGCTCGCCAGCAGCACGATCACGGCCCGGTCGGCGCCTTCGGCGCAGGCGCAGGCGGCGCGGGCGTGCGTGGGCACGCCGGTCAGTGCGTGTCGACGCCGCGCGGTCATGCGTTCATCGAGGTCGGAAGGGACCGCAGGTCAAACGCTCTCCTCCCGCTTGCCCGCCGCCGCCCCGACGCCCAACCTGTGCGCATGCCGCCCCGCCTCGCCGCCTTGCTCCTCTCCGTCTGCGTCCTCCCGGCCGCCGAGCCGCTCGGCCATGGCGCATGGCGTTACCGGCTCGACCTCGGGTGGGCCAAGGCGGATCCGGCCGTCGCTCCGGTGGTCAATGCGCACGCCCTGGCGGAAGCCTCCGACGGCCGCATCTACCTCGTCACCGACCATCCCAAGAACGACTTCATCGTCTTTGAGAAGGACGGACGCCACGTGCGCTCGATGAGCGCGGGGCTCGGCGGCGGCCACGGGCTGGAGATCTTCACGAAGGACGGCGCGGAGTATCTGGTCCACGTCGACTCCGGCTGGCACATGGCGGCCGAGGGATGGAACCCCACCCCGGTCGAAGGACGCGTCACGTTGCTGACGACCGAGGGCAAGGTCGTGCGCAAGTTCCCGACGCCGAAGGAGCTCGGCCTGAGCGACGGCAAGTTCATGCCGTGCGACGTCGCATGGACGCCGGCGGGCACGCTGCTCGTCGCCGACGGCTACGGCTCCAATCTGGTCTACGAGTTCTCATTCGAAGGCCGGCTGCTCAGGAAGTGGGGCGGGCCGACCAAGGACGCCGCCAATCTCAGCAACGCCCATGGCATCTCCATCGACGCCGCCGACCCGCGCGGGCCGCTCGTCTGGGTGCCTTCGCGCAGCCAGAACCAGGTCAAGGCGTTCACCTTGGAGGGCAGGCACGTCGACACCCTCGACCTGCCCGGCGCCTTCGCCGGTCAGCTCTTCTTCCGCGGCGACAAGATCTACACCGCCGTTTGCTGGAGCAAGGACGCCCAGGGCAAGCGGCTGGCCAAGTCCGGCTTCCTGCTCGTCCTCGACCGGGCGACGAAGAAGGTGCTCAGCGCGCCCGGCGGCAAGGAGCCCAAGTATGTCGACGGCCGGCTCCAGCCGCTCGCCCAGGACGCGCCCGTGTTCGTGCACGGCCACGACCTGTACGTCGATTCCGCCGGGGACATCTACCTCGGGGAGTGGAACGCCGAACGCCGCTATCCTTCCAAGCTGACGTTGGTGAAGTGAGCGCGGCTCACTTCAGGCCGAACTTGGCCGCGAACTCCTTGGCGAGGGCGGCGTAGGCCTTGGCGCCCGGGGACTGGGCGTCGTATTGGAAGATGGTCTTGCCGTGGCTCGGGGCCTCCGAGAGACGGACCGTGCGCGGGATGACCGTGTCCATGACCTTGTCGGGGAAGTGCTTCCTCACTTCGTCGACGACCTGCTTCGAGAGGTTGGTGCGGCCGTCGAACATCGTCATGATGATGGCGCCCAGCGTCAGACGGTCGCCCGCGCCCGCGGCCTTCAGCTGCTCGACGACGCCGACGATCTGACCGAGCCCTTCCATCGCGAGGTATTCGGTCTGGAGGGCCACCACCAGGTGGTCGGACGCGGCCAGCGCGTTCATCGAGAGCATGCCCAGCGCCGGCGGGCAGTCGATGAGCACCGCCTTGTGGGCGCCGGAGTCGATCAGCGGCGCGAGCGCCGCGCGCAGCCGGCCCAGGTAGTTTTCGCCCTGCGCGAGTTCGGACTCCACCGCGGCGAGGTCGACCTCCGAGGGGATGAGCGAGAGGCCCTTGGTGGAGGTCGTGACGACCATGTCCGCCGCCGCCGCCTCGCCGTGCAGCACGGGATAGAGCGAGCGCCCCGGCGTCTTCTCCAGCCCGAGCGCGCTGGTCGCGTTCGCCTGCGCGTCGAGGTCGACGATGAGCGTGGGGACGCCCAGCCGGGCCAGGCCCGCGCCGAGGTTCACCGTGGTGGTGGTCTTGCCGACCCCGCCCTTCTGGTTCGCGATGGCGAAGACCTTGGTCATGTCAGGCGTCCGTGATGGGGCGTTCGACCTCGGTCGGCGCGTCGCCGTCCACGCCTTCGCAGCCGAAGCCGAAGTTGCCGAGGAAGTCGCGCTGGTAGCCTTCGAAGTCCGCGAGCTTGTCGAGGGTCTCGGTGGTCACGTCCGGCCAGATGCGGAAGACTTCGCGCTGGACGTCCTCCGCCATCTCCCAGTCGTCGATGCGCACGCGGCCCTTGTCGTCGAAGTCGAGGGCGTTGCCGTTGTACATCTGCTTCTCGAAGAGGCGCTGGATCTGCTCGATGCAGCCTTCGTGCGTGCCTTTCGCCTTCATGACCTTGAACAGGATGGAGACGTAGAGCGGCACCACGGGGATGGCGGAGCTGGCCTGCGTGACGACGGCCTTGTTGACGGAGACGAACGCGCGTCCGCGGCGCAGCTTCATCAGGGCGTCGATCTTCGCCGCCGCGCGGTCGAGGTCCTCCTTGGCCTTGCCGATGGTGCCGTCGCGGTAGATCGGCCAGGTCACTTCGGGCCCGATGTAGGAGTAGGCCACGGTCTGGCAGCCTTCGGCGAGCGCGCCGGCGGCCTCGAGCGCCTCCATCCAGAGCTCCCAGTCCTCGCCGCCCATGACCTTGACGGTCTGGAGCACGTCGTCGCCCGCGGCGGGCTCGAGCGCGGCCTCGTTCACCACCTTGCGGTCGGTGTCCAGGTTCTTGGCCTTGAAGGGTGCGCCCACCGGCTTGAGCACGGACTTGTAGGTCGTGCCGTCCGGCGCCGTGCGCCGGGGGGAGGCGAGGGAGTAGACGACGAGGTCGACCTTGCCGCCGGGCATCTTGGCTTTGATCGCAGCGATGGCCTGGGCCTTGATGTCGGCGGAGAAGGCGTCGCCGTTGATGGACACGGCCTTGAGCCCCGCCTTGCGGGCCTCTTCATGGAAGGCGGCGGTGTTGTACCACCCGGGCGAGCCGGTCTTGTCGCCCTCTCCGGCCCGCTCGAAGAAGACGCCGACGGTGGCGGCGCCGGACCCGAAGGCGGCCGCGATGCGCGACGCCAGGCCGTAGCCGGTGGAGGATCCGACCACGAGGACCGACTTCGGGCCGTCCTTGAGGGGCTTGCGGGAGCGGACGTGGGCGATCTGCGACCTCACCTGCGCGGCGCATCCGTCGGGGTGCGCGGTCAGGCAGATGAACCCGCGCACCCGGGGCTTCACGACTTGCAGCGACATGGGCTCACCTTTGGACGGGCGGGGGTCGAGTTCAACGGCATTTGTGGAGGCGCGGCCCGCGGGGTCTCGCAATCGCCCGTTGCGCCGCCGGTCCGGCCCGCTTTGCTCGCCCGCATGTTCAGCGAGCGGATGGCATTCGCCGAAGGCACCAACGCCCTGGCCGCCGCCCGGGAGCGGCGTCAGGGCAAGGGACTGCCGCTGATCGACCTGGCCGACTCCAACCCGGCGAACTCGGGATTCGTCTGGCCGCCGGCGGTCCTCGCCGCCGCGCTCACGGGGCCGGGCGTCCAGAGGCAGGATCCGGATCCGCGGGGCCTGCCCTCGGCCCGGGAGGCGGTCCGCGCCTACTGCTCGGAACGGGGCGCGACGGTCGGAACGGACCGCATTTTCCTCTGCGCCAGCACGAGCGAGGCGTATTCCTGGATCTTCAAGCTCCTTTGCTCGCCGGGCGACGAGGTGCTGGTGCCGGAGCCCGCTTATCCGCTGCTCGAAGTGATGGCCGCGCTCGAGTGCGTGACGCTGCGGCCATACCGCCTTCGCCCCGCGGGCGACGGCTGGTCCATCGACGCCGCGACGCTCGTCGCCGGCCCCCGCACGCGCGCGGTGGTCTGCGTGAATCCTTCCAATCCGCTCGGAGCCTTCGTCGACGAGCGGGACCGCGTCCTGCTGAGGGACTTCGCCGTCCGCCATTCCTTGGCGGTCCTGTGCGACGAGGTCTTCCTCGATTACTCGGCGGACGGCGGAGCCGTGACGTGGGCGGGAGAGAGGCAGGTCCCGGTTTTCGTGCTCAGCGGACTTTCCAAGGTCGCGCTGGCGCCCCAGGTGAAGGCCGGCTGGATCGTCGTCGCCGGCCCGGATGATTTCGCGCGGCAGGCCTGCGCGCGGCTCGAGCATGTCGCGGACGCCTTCCTTTCCGTGAGCACGCCCGCCCAGCTCGCGTTGCCCGGACTGCTCGCCGGCGCGTCCGGGCTGCGCCGGGAGGTGATCCTCCGTTGCGCCGATTCCGAGGCGGCTTTGCGGCGTTGGGCCGGACCGAACGGTTGCGCCGTCCTTCCGCGTCAGGCCGGGTGGACCGCGGTGGTCCGTCTTCCTCCGGGCGTCGATGAGGAACGGCTTTTGCTTGCGGCGATCGAGGAGGGGGCCTGGGCCCATCCGGGCTTCTTCTACGGCATGCCTGCGGGGAGCGCTCACGTCGTCCTGAGCCTGCTGACCCCGCCGGACATCCTCGCCCAAGGCCTGGTTTGCTTGGAAAAGGCCCTGCGCAGGGCCTGAAAGCCGGCCACTTACCGCTTGCCAAAGACGGCACGCCACCTTTGCTCCGACCTTCCAAAGGAGCTCGAAACACCATGTCCCGCATCTGCAGCGTCACCGGCAAGCGTCCCGTCAAGGGCCGCCGCATCATTCACCGCGGTCAGTCCAAGAAGAGCGGCGGCATCGGCTTCCAGCTCGTCAAGCAGACCAAGCGCACGTTCAAGCCGAACGTCCAGCGCATCCGCGTCCTGCAGCCCAACGGCAGCGTCAAGCGCCAGTGGGTCTCGGTCAAGGCCCTCAAGGCCGGACTCGTCACCAAGGCCTGAGCGCCCGGGACGGATCGGATGAAGGCCCGCCTCCGGCGGGCCTTCCGTTTTGGGACTCAGAGGAAGCGGGTCCAGATCACCGCGGCCCACGTCGCCGCCGCGACCAGGATGGTGAGGAAGACCGCCGCGCTGCCCATGTCCTTGGCGCGCTTGGCCAGAGGATGCCGCTCGAGCGAGATGTGGTCGGTGTTCGCCTCGATGGCCGAGTTGATCAGTTCCACCACGAGGATCAGCTGGAGGACGCCGAACAGCAGCGCCTTCTCGAGCACGGGCACGCCCGGCAACGCCCAGGCCGCGATGGAGAGGGGGATGACCACGAGGAGCTCCTGCTTGAAGGCCTCCTCGTGCTTCGCGGCCGCCTGCAGCCCGTGCCAGGTGTACTTCATCGCGTTCAGGAGGCGCGTGAGGCCTCCCTTGGACTTCATGGTCTCTCCGTATCGGGGGTCCTGCATGCCGGTGGGTCTCCTTGATAGCCGCGGAAAACGGGGCTGGGAAGGCCATTTGCAGCCCCAGAAACCGCTTGCCAGAGGGGGGTGGCGGCGTAGGTTCGGTGGTTCCCTTCAAGGGAAGCACCATGCGCGACGAATACCTCGAGAAAGCCCGCCGAGTCATCACCGACCCGAACATCCTGATCAATGTCGTCTCCAAGCGCGTGAAGCAGCTGCGCAGCACCGCCGACCACACCCAGACGCCTCCGGAGTACAAGCACCTCCTCGGCGACGTCTTTGAGAAGCTCTCCCCCGAGGACATCGCCCTGCGCGAGATCATCGAGGGCAAGCTGGCCTGGGAGTTCCGCCCGGAAGACAAGCCCAAGGCCTGAAGGCCTTGATGCGGCTCCCGGCGCGCCGCGCCGTCTCCTGACCGATGGCCGCCCGCCGTGAACAGAAGGACCTGCCCGAAGTGGGCAATCCGAAGGCCGGCCGTGACTATTTCATCGGCCAGACTTTCGAGGCCGGACTCGTCCTGCTCGGCACGGAGGTGAAGGCGCTGCGCGCCGGCCGGGCCAACATCGCCGACGCCTTCGTGCGGCTCACGCCCCGCGGCCCGGTGCTCTACCACGCGCACATCGCGGAGTATGATTTCGGCAGCCACAACAACCATGCGGCCTACCGCCCCCGGCCGCTGCTCCTGCGTCGGCCCGAGATCGAGCGCATCCGCTCCGAGGTGCAGTCGGGCGGCAGCGCCATCGTGCCGCTCAAGCTCTACTTCACCCACGGGCTGGCCAAGTGCCTCATCGCCGTGGCGAAGGGCAAGAAGCAGCATGACCGCCGTCAGGACATCAAGGAGCGCGAGGCCCGCCGGGAGATGTCCCGCGCGATGCGACGCCGGCGGTGAGCGCTCCGCTGCATCTGGTGCTGCTCCGGCCGGAGATCGCCCCCAACACGGGCAACGTCGGCCGCATGTGCGCGGTCACGGGCTGCGTGCTCCATCTGGTCCGTCCGCTCGGGTTCAGGATCGATGACGCGAAGCTGCGCCGTGCGGGCATGGACTACTGGCGGCGCCTCGACGTGCGCGAGCACGGCTCGTTCGCGGACTTCCTCGTCTCCCCGGGCCGCCCCGAGCGGCTCTGGCTTTTCACCACTTCGGCCGGGCAGGCCCATTGGGACGTCAAGTATCGCGAGGGCGACGGACTGGTCTTCGGCTGCGAGTCGGCCGGCGCCTCCGCGGAGGAGCACGCCTGGTTCGGGGCCGATCGCTCGGTCAAGATCCCCCAGTATGACGCCCTCGCGCGCTCCTTGAATCTTTCGACGGCCTGCGGCATCGGCGCCTATGAGGCGCTGAGGCAGATCCGCGGTCCTTCCTGAGGGCCGATTTGCTTCCGCGGCGGAGGCCTTTTCTGTCTGTCGGCATGGACCGGCACGCCCGCATCCGCGCCCGCATCGCCCCCGTGAGGGACAGGCTGCTCGCCCATCCCGTGCACGGTTCGCTCGGCACGCTGGAGGACGTCCGCGCCTTCATGGCCTCCCACGTCTTCGCGGTCTGGGACTTCATGTCGCTGCTCAAGCGGCTGCAGCGCGAACTGACCTGCGTCGAGGTCCCCTGGGTTCCGGTCGGAGACGCCGAAGTCCGTTTCCTGATCAACGAGATCGTCTGCGGAGAGGAGTCCGACGTCGGTCCGGACGGCGCGCGCACCTCGCATTTCGACCTCTATCTCCGCGCCATGCGCGAGGCCGGCGCGGACACGGCCCCGGTGCTCGCGGCGGCGCGCCTGGCGCGGAAGGGGGCCCCTGACGCCGGCGCGCTCACGTCGGTCGGCGCGCCTTCCGCGGCCGCCGCCTTCTCGGCCTCCACCTTCGCGCTCGCCGCGCGCGGGCAGGTCCACGAGGTGGCCGCCGCCTTCACTTACGGCCGGGAGGACCTCATCCCCGACATGTTCACGGGCCTCGTGGCCCGCCTGTCCCGGGAGCATCCCGGCAGGCTCGACACGTTCCGCTACTACCTGGAGCGGCACATCGAGGTCGACGGCGGCCACCATGGCGCGCTCTCGCTGCGGATGGTGTCGCTGCTCTGCGGGGACGATGAGCGCAAGTGGGAGGAGGCCGCGACGGCCGCCGAGGCGTCCCTGCGCGCCCGCATCGCCCTCTGGGACGGGCTCGCCCTCAGGGCAGGAGCCTGAGCCTGAAGTCCTTGAACTCGACCTTCATGGGCGGGCCGACGTGCACCTGCACGCCGATCCGGCCCTCGGGCCGCCGCTCGGCGACATCGTCGTCGATCACCATGCTCATCACCCGGCCGTTGACCAGATGGACCTGCGTGCCTCCCCGGACGACCACATGGTACTCGTTCCAGTCCCCGTCCTTGACCGTTCCGGCCAGCTCCGCCGGATCTCCGACTGAACCGACGACCTCGGCCTTGGCCCCCGGGCGGACGCGCGTGATCTGGCCGCGCAGGGCGTTGAAGGTCCGCCCACGCTCCTCGTAGTTCTGTCCGACGTGCCGCTTCGCGCCGTCGATGTCGCACTGCGGTCCGGTGAGCGCGAAGGGCAGTCCTTCCACGGGTCCGCTCCGATAGTTGATGCCGCTGTTGCCCCTGGCCGAGATCCGGCACGAGACCTTGAGCTCGAAGTCGCCGGACGCCGAGCCTTCCCAGATGATGAAGGTGTTGTTCTTGAGCAGCGTCTCCGGAGTCACCTCGCCCACCATGACGCCGGCCTCACAGCGCCAGTATTTCGGGTCGCCCGTCCATCCGGCGAGCGACTTGCCGTCCAGCAGGGACTTCCAGCCGAGCGCCGCCTCTTCCGAGGCGACCGGCAGCGTCTGCCTGGGTTTCGGAGGGCCTTCCTGGGCGTGGATCGCGACCGCCAGGAGGAGCGCGGGGAGCAGTGCGTTTCGCATCGACCGCTTATTAAGGTGGTCGTCCGACGCGGTCGCTTCTAAAAAGCGCCGATGACCTCCATGGTCCTGTCCAGGCGCATCTGCTGCGCCCTGCTCATGGCGCTCTCGGCTCATCCGGCCTGCCGGGGCGCGGGTCCGTCAACCGAGGAGGCCGCCATGTTCGCCGCCCGGGCGCTTGCAGAGACGGCGACGCCAGTGCGCCCCTTTGAGCCGGGCGTCCGGCCGGCGTGGAACCGTCGCGCCGTGCAGTTCCTCTATGCGCCCGCCTTCGATCTTCCGAAGGTGACGGGCGCGGTCCGCTACCGCTTCACCTTGAAGGACGCGGCGGGCAGGATTCATGCCTTCGAAGCGGATGCGCCTTGGCGTTCGCTGCAGCCGGTCTGGACGTCGGTCCCGGCGGGGCCCGCTGAACTGGTGGTGGAAGGCCTGGACGCGGCCGGCGTCGCGGTTCCCCCGGCGGTACGCCGAACTTTCCATCGCGCCAGCCCCTTCGTTCCCTTGGGCGAGGAGCCGTCTTCCGCGAGGCGCAGCGCCGACCGCGCGCTGTCCGCCCTGGTCGCCTCCCCGGATCTGCGCTGCTGGTTCGAGGGTCCTTCTCCCGACCCGGACTTCCCGATGTACCGCTACCCCGCGAAGATCATCGGCGCGGCGGCGGCGGCGCTGGCCAGGAGCGCGCTGACCGCCGGCGACCGGACCAAGGCGGAAGAGGCCCGTGGAGCCGCGCGCCGCGCCGCCGACCACATGCTCGGGCTGGCTTTCGGAGAGCAATCAGCCTGGGCCCATCATCCCCCGACCTATCACCCGACGATGTACGCCGAACGACTAAAGGGGCACATGTCGGCCGACCGTTACATGACCAACTGCGGGGCCGACGCCGGGCGCAGCCTGCTGGAGGTGCACGCTGCCACCGGGGACGTCCGTTATCTGGACGCCGCCGTGCGCATCGCCGAGACCTACCGCCGGAATCAGCTGCCGGACGGAAGCTGGTGGCTGTTCGTCAATCCGACGGACGGCAACCCGGCCGCCCCGAACGTGCTCATTCCGACCGCCGTCATCAACTTCCTCGATGAGCTTGAGGCGGCGGCCGGCGACCGGGGATTCTCGCCGATGCGCGACCGCGCCCTGGCTTGGACGCTCTCGAATCCAGTCAAGACCTGGGATTGGCAGGGGCAGTTCGAGGACGTCCGCCCCGTGCCTCCCTATGAGAACCTCACGAAGCACGAGGCGTGTGACCTCGCCATCCACCTTTTCAATCTGAAGCGTCCGAGCGCGGAGCAGTCAGCGCTCGCGTCCGAGCTGCTGCGATTCGCCGAGGACCAGTTCGTGGTCTGGGGTTCTCCGCCCGCGGCGACGCCGGTGAGGCAGGGTGCGGACGGGTCCTCAGCCAAGGCCAGGCGTTGGATCACGCCTTGTGTCCTTGAGCAGTACAGGTGCTACGCGCCGGTCAGCGCCAGTTCAGCCAAGCTGATCCGGACTTTTCTGGCCGCCTGGCGCGCCACCGGTGACCGGATGCACCTCGAGAAGGCCCGTGCGCTTGGCGCGGCCCTTGTCAGGGCCCAGGAGCACGTCAAGGCCCCCGGCAGGTATCAGACCTGGCTCATGACGCCTCCCGGCGCCATGTGGTTCAACTGCGAACTCGCCGCCGAGCGCGCGATGCGGGAGCTCGGCGAGGCCGGGTGAGGCCTGTTCACCGCGGTTCCAGCAGGATCACGCCGTCCTTGGCCGAGGCGCGGTACCCCACGCTCTGCGTGAGGATCTTGAGCAACTGCCCGAGACTGACTCCGTTCATGGTGATGCTGAACGAGGGGATGTCTTTAGCCGGGCCGGCGTAAGCCACCTTCACGCCGCCCGCCGGGTCCGCCTTGGCGGACAGGGCGGTGAGCTCCGCCGCGACCTTGTCCAGACGCAGGTCGTTGAACTCGACCTTGGACAGGACGATGGAATCGGCCCGGGAAAGCGGGGACTCCTTTTTGGCGGGAGACTGCTTGGCGGGCTGGTTCTGGGCTTGCGCAGGAGACGGCGCCAGGGCCAGCAGGCATGCCGACGCTGCGAGGATGACGAGGTTCTTCATGTGGCCCATTTTACCCCGCCCGCCCCTCGTGGCAAGCGTCCGGCCCGGCCGGAGCGCTTGGATTAGCATCGAAAACTTCTGCGTCCGGAGTAAGCAGGACGCACCCCAAGCTCATGGCTGAAACCGACCGCAACCTTTCCAACCGGATCCTCATCGGCCTCGCGGTCGGCACGCTGCTCGGGCTCGCCACGCTGCTGGCCGGCCGTTGGGAGCCGGCCGCGCTGACGTTCATGAAGGACTTCGCCACGTCCGTGCTGGACCCCTTCGGGCAGGTGTTCCTGCGCATGCTCTTCTTCGTCGTCATCCCCCTGGTGTTCACCTCGCTCGTCGCAGGCGTCGCCCAGCTCGGGCGGCTCGACCGGCTGGGCCCGCTCGCCGGGCGCACGTTCACGCTCTTCTTCCTCAACATGGCCATCGCGGTCGGGCTCGGCCTGATCATGATGAACCTGCTCCGCCCCGGCGACCATCTCGACGCCGGCGCCAAGGCCATGCTCATGGAGGAGTTCGGCGGCGCGGCGCGCAGGCACGCGGCCACGGCCGCCTCCGCCCCGGCCGTGACCCTCTCCGGGCTGGTCGAGATGTTCATGCCCAAGAACCTCTTCGGCGCGGTCATGGGCCACACCAACGGCGCCATCGGCGACGTGCTGCCGCTCATCGTCTTCGCACTGCTGGTCGGAGTCGTCGGGGCCGGCCTGCCCGAGGAACGCCGCCGCGGCCTGCTGTCCGCCCTCGACCTCGTCTCCGAACTCATGACCGGCATCGTCCGGCTCGCCCTCCGGCTCGCGCCTTACGCGGTGCCGGCGATGATCTACAGCGTCGTGGTCAAGGTCGGACTCGACATCCTCGTGGCCCTCGGCGTGTTCGCCCTCGGCTGCCTGTCCGTGATGCTGCTGCATCTCTTCGGCACCATGTCGCTCTGGCTCAGGTTCTGGACCGACCGCCGTCCGCTGGAGTTCTTCCGTGACGTCCGCGGAGTGCTCGTGACCGCGTTCTCGACGAGTTCCAGCAACGCGACCCTGCCCGCCGCGCTCGAATGCTCGAAGGGCGTCCTCGGCCTCCGGCCGGGGGTCGCGGGCTTCGTGCTTCCGCTCGGCACCACCATGAACATGAGCGGCACGGCCCTTTACGAGGGCTGCGTGGTGCTCTTCGTCGCCCAGGTGTTCGGGGTGGACCTCTCCGTCGGCCAGCAGCTGACGCTCCTCCTGCTCTCCGTGCTGAGCGCGGTCGCGGTGGCGGGCATCCCCGGCGGGTCGCTGCCCCTCATCGCCGGCCTGCTCGCCACCTTCGGCATCCCGCCCGAGGGCATCGGCGTCGTGCTCGGCGTCGACCGCATCCTCGACATGTCGCGTTCGATGACGAACGTCGGCTGCGACCTGGTGACGACCGTGGTGGTGGACGCCCAGGAGCGGAAGGCCGAGACGGGCTGACCTCAGAGCCGCCGCAGCAGCACCACCCCGACGATCGCGATCGCTCCGCCCAGCCACAGCCGCCAGGACGGGCGGACGCCCTCCACGGCCCACTGCATGAGCAGTCCGATCAGCGGGGTGAGCGCGACGACGCTGAGCACGAGCGCGGCGTCATGCTGCGTGAGCGCCCATTGGTAGCAGGCCACGCCGAGCGCCGGCCCGGCGATTCCGTTCATGAGCATCCAGCCGGACGCGGCGCGCCAGTCATATGGCCGCCGCACGCGCGCGAGCAGCCCGCCGCGGCGGGCCGTCCAGAGGATGAAAAGGATCACCACGGGCACTCCGCCGAGCAGCCGGACGAACCCTTGCGCGAAGCCGTCGGGCATGGTCTCGTTCGCGCGGGCGCAGGCGTCGGCCGCCATCGGCGTGCCGACCGCACCGCAGGCCTGACCGAAGGCGGAGAGCAGCCCGAGGGCCACTCCGGCGCGGCGGTCGGCCGGATCGCCCTCGGCGGGCTCGCCGAGGGCCACTCCGACGCCGATGAGGATGACCAGCGCGGAGAGCATCTGGACGCCGCTGGGGGACAGCCCCAGCGCCTCGTATTCCAGCAGGAGGGCGATCGGGGCCGCGAGGCACTGGGTGAGCAGCATCGTCAGCCCCACGCCGATGCGCGGCAGGGCGTGGAAGAGCGCGATGTCGCCGACGCCGAGGCCCAGGATGCCGCCGAGCAGGAGCCAGCCCCAGCCGGCGCTGAACGGATGCCGGTCGCTGAGCGCGACGAAGAGGCCGACCGCCACGAGCGCGACGAGGAGCCTTCCGAGGTTCGCGAGGTCGGGTCCGTGATGGGCCGAGCTGCGCCGCGCGCAGGTCACGGACCAGGCGTAGAAGAACGCGGCTCCCAGGGCGTATTCCATCAGGTGAACTTCTCCAGCACCGCCACGCCGGCGGCATCGGCCCGCAGCCGGCCTTCGGCCGTCAGCCGGAAGCGGTCGCCGGCGAGCTCCATGAGTCCTTCCTCGACCATGTCGGCGAAGAGCGTGTTGACGCCGGCGGGCAGTTCGGCGCCGAATCTCTCCGCGAGAGCGAAGGGGTTCACGCCCGCGTTCATCCTCAGTCCGAAGACCAGGGAGTCCGCGAGAAGGTCGGACCGGGAGAGCCGCCGCACGTGCTCGCGTGCCGGGGCGCCGGATGCCACGGCCCGCAGCCAGCCTTCCAGGTCGGCGGGGCTGCTCCAGCGTTCCTGCCGCCACTGGGAGGCCGCCGAGGGTCCGTAGCCGCGCCATTCGCCCATCTCCCAGGTGATGAGGTTGTGCCGGCATTCCTTGCCCGGTCTTGCGAAATTGGAGACTTCATACTGGGCGTAGCCGCGCTCCGCCAGCCGCTCCCAGGTGCGACGGTAGAGGAAGGCCTCCAGCTCACGGTCGATCTTCACCTTCCCCTGGGACAGTTTCACGTACATCGCCGTGTCCTCCTCGAACGTGAGGCAGTAGGTCGACACGTGGTCCGGCGCCAGGTCGGTCGCGCGGTCGAGGTCCTCGGTCCAGCGTGATTCGTCCTGGCCCGGGCTGGCGAACATGAGGTCGAGGTTGCGGGAAGCGAAGCCGGCCGACTCGATGAGCGCCCAGGCCTCCTCGACCTGCTTCGGCGAGTGGCGGCGACCGAGTGCCTCGAGCGTCGCGGCGTCGAAGCTCTGCACGCCGAGCGAGACGCGCGTCACTCCGGCCTCCTTGAGCGCCGCGAGCTTGTCCGCGCGCACGGAGGAGGGAGCCAGCTCGACCGTCCACTCCTCGGGCCTGCCCGCGGCGTCCGTCACGGCCCGTCCGAGCCGCGCAAGGTCCTCGGCGGGCAGGAGTCCGGGCGTGCCGCCGCCCCAGAAGACCGTCTCGACGCGGCCCGGAGGGTCGAGCGCCAGCTCACGTTCGACGCCGGCGAGGTAGCGTTCGAGGTCGGCCCGCTTCGGCTGCTCCTGGTAGAAGGCGCAGAAGTCGCAGCTCGAGGCGCAGAAGGGGACGTGCAGGTAGAGCGACGTGCCCCGGTTCACGGCGGCGGAGCTCACTCCAGTCCGAGCTGCTGCCGGCCTTCCTCTGAAATCATGCGCGGATTCCACACGGGGTCCCAGACGATCTCGACTTCGGCGGATTCGACGCCCGGCACGGCCTCGAGCTTGGCCTTGGCGTCGCCGGCGATCACCGGCCCCATCCCGCAGCCTTGCGCGGTGAGCGTCATCTTCACCGCCACCTTCTTGCCCTTCGCGCCGTCGGTGAGCGCCAGGTGGTAGATGAGCCCGAGGTCCACGATGTTCACGGGTATCTCCGGATCGAAACAGCCCTTGAGCGACTCCCAGAGCGCGTCCTCCGTCAGCGGGCCGGCAGCAGCCGTCGCAGGTGCGGCCGCATAGCGGGAAGCCGCCTCCGGCCCGAGCGCGTCCAGGTCGCCGCCGTCGATGCGGAACAGGCCCATCGGGGTGCGGACGGTCACGTTCCCTCCGAGCGCCTGGGTGACGTTCACGACGGCGCCCCTCTCCAGCACCACGATGTCCCCGGAGGGGATCACGGACGCCTTGCAGTCCCGCGTGAGCGTGAGTTCCGACATGCTTCCACGCTTGTTCTTCCGGGTCCGGACGCAAGCGCGGTCCGCGCCATGTGCGTTTGGCGGTGGCGGGGTTGCGCAGGGGAGGGGACTCGGGGGTTGAGGACTTCCGCCCGGCCTGACAGCATCGCCCCATGCCCCTCTTCCGCCTCCTGCCGCTGTTCCTCGCCGCAGCCTGCTCCGCCGCCCCCGTCTCCCTTTTCGACGGACGAACCCTCGCGGGCTGGGAGGGCGACGCCGCCTGGTGGCGGGCCGAGGAGGGCGAGATCCGCGGCGGACGTCCCGGCGAGAAGGTGCCGCACAACTACTTCCTCGCCACGGAAAAGTCCTATCAGAACTTCGAGCTCACCCTGAAGCTCCGGCTCACGGGCACGGGATTCGTGAACGGCGGGGTGCAGATCCGCAGCGTGCGCGTCCCCGGAAGCACCGAGATGTCCGGCTACCAGTGCGACTACGGTCCGGGCTGGTACGGCAAGATCTACGACGAGAGCCGGCGCAACCGGGTGATCTCCGAGGTCCTGGACGCCGCCGCCCTCAAGGCGGCGGTCAAGGAGGGCGAGTGGAACGAATACCGCATCCGCGCCGAAGGCCCCCGCATCCGTTCCTGGATCAACGGCGTGCAGGCCCAGGACTACGTCGAGAAGGACGGCGGTGTCGCGCTCGACGGCCGCATCGGCATCCAGCTGCACTCCGGCGGCGTCGCGACGGTCCAGGCGAAGGACGTCGTGATCGAGGAGCTTCCGCCGACGCCGGGCGTGCCGACCTGGGCGACCGTGCCCGCGGTGAAGCCCGCCGCGCCCAAGGCCAAGGCGGCGCCGGCGCCCAAGGCCAAGGCCCGGGACATCAGTTACAACGCGGTGGAGGGCGTCCGCCGTTCGGCCGAGGAGCAGCAGAAGCTCTTCAAGCTGCCCCCCGGCTTTGAAATCGAGCTGGTCGCCAAGGAGTCCGACGGCTTCGGCAAGTTCATCATGCTCGTCTTCGACCAGCGCGGCCGCGCCTGGTCCAGCACGGCGCTGGAGTATCCGGTCGACGCCAATGAGAATCCCGCCGCCGCCGAGGCGCTCTACAAGTCCAAGGCGCGCGACAAGGTGGTCGTCTTCGACACTCCGTTCGCCGCCGGACCGCAGAAGGCCCGCGTGTTCGCGGACGGGCTCGCCATCCCCGAAGGAGTCCTGCCTTACAAGGACGGCGCGGTCGTGCAGCACGGCCGGGAGGTGGTCTTCCTCGGCGACGCTGACGGCGACGGCCGGGCGGACTCCCGCAAGGCCCTGCTGACCGGCTTCGGCATCCAGGACAGCCACCTCTTCCCGCACCAGTTCACGCGCGCCCCCTGGGGCTGGCTCTGGCTCGCGCAGGGGGCCTTCAACAGCGGCAAGGTCGTCTCGACCAAGGGCGAGGTCACGGACTTCCCCAACACGCGGATGGCCCGCTTCCGTCCGGACGGGAGTTACTTTGAGCCGACCAGCACGGGTCCGTGCAACATCTGGGGACTGGCGATGACGGGCGAGGGCGAGGTCTTCATCCAGGAGGCGAACGACTTCGGCTACCCCGTGATCCCTTTCCATGAATACGCCTGGTATCCGGGCTGCGCCGACCGGCTGGCCAAATCCTACCAGCCGCAGTTCCCGGTGCAGGCGCCCGACTTCAAGATGGGCGGCACGGGACTCAGCGGGCTCGCCCTCTCCGACGCCGGGGTCTGGCCCAAGGGCTTTGACGGCGTGATGTACGTGGCCAATCCGATCACCTCCAAGGTGAACGCAATCCGCCAGCACCGCGCCGGCTCCGCCTACCGCCTGGAGAAGCTCGACGACCTCGTGAGCTGCGACGACCCGTTCTTCCGCCCGATCGCGATGACGATGGGGCCCGACGGCTGCCTCTACGTCGTCGACTGGTACAACAAGATCATCAGTCACAACGAGGTCGCCCGCAATCACCCCGACCGCGACAAGCAGTCCGGCCGCATCTGGCGCATCCGGCCGCGGGACTTCGTCCCGCCGGCCGTCCCGGATTACACGAAGCTTTCTTCGGCGGACCTCATCGCCCGCCTGGGCTCCAAGATCGCGGCCGACGCCCATCTCGCCTGGCAGACGCTCGCCGACCGTCCGGCGGAGGAGGCGACGACTTCCGCGCTGACCGCGGTCGTCGGTGACGCCTCAGCTCCCGCCGCACGGCGGATCCAGGCGCTCTGGGTCCTGGGCGAACATCACCAGAAGATCGGCCCGCTCTGCCAGCGTCTTCTGAAGGATCCGGACCGCAACGTCCGGCGCGAGGCCGTCAACGGCCTTCGCCATGTCGGCGCCTGGTCGCCGCACGTCGCCGACCTGGTCGCGCTCGCTGAAGATTCCGACGCCGAAGTCCGCGCCGCCGCCATCAAGACCCTGGGAGAGGCCTCGGCCAAATCCTCCGACGCGCTCGGCGCCCTGATGGCCTTCGCCAAGCCCTCGCTCGACGGACCGATGGCGCCCGATCGGCGCGGACAGCCCGCCAAGGCGGGGATCGCCTATGAACGTGAGTTCGAGCGCTACCTCGTCCGCATGTACCTGGAGCGTCAGCCCGAGGCCGTCGCGGCCTTCCTCGCTTCGGAATCGGCGAAGTCCCTGCCCGCGGAAGGGCGCATGTTCGCCGCGCTCGCCCTCGATCCCAGGACCGGCGCCCCGCTCGTCGCCGCACTCGTCGGTCAGCTGGACCGCGCGCCCGGCCCGGACGAGCTCTTCGCCGTCGCCAGGACGCTCGATCAGCCGACCAGCGTCGCCGTGCTGCGCAAGCTCCTCGCCGATGCCGCCGTGCGAAACCGCGTCGTCGAGCTCCTGCTCGTCTTCCGCACCGACCTCGATGCGACCAAGGTGGGCCCTGTCGTCGCTGAGGCCGCGCAGGCCTTGCTCAAGCAGGGCGTCGCCGAGCGTGCCCTCGCGGCCCAGCTCATCGGCGGCTTCCAGCTCCTCGAACTCGAGGAAGGCCTGCTGGCCCTCATCGCCCGCGATGACTCGCGTCGCGAGGCTCTCCTTGGTCTGCAGCAGCTTCGCACGACCAGGCCCGAAGCGGTCGCCGCGCTCATCGGTGCGGCTCCGGCGGAGATCTCCCAGCTCGCTCTCCGCGCCTTGGTGGCTTCCCGCGCCCCGCAGGCTTCCGCGCTCGCGATGAAGCTTTACCCGGCCCTTTCGGTGAATGATCGCAAGGTCGTGCTCGACGGGATCAGCGGCACGCGTACGGGCGCGAAGACGGTGGCCGCCGCGCTGGCCGCCGGCGTCGTCGCCGTCGCGGAGGTGGACGCCTCCGCGGCCGAGAAGCTCGCCATCGCGCTCGGTGACAGTCCTGAGCTCGCCGAACTTTCGGCCCGTCTGGGCGGCGTCTTCCGCAGCGTGCTCCTGCTCGACGGCACCAACGACGCCGTCGCCAGGGGCGGGCTCACGCTCAAGGGGCCCTTCACCGTGGAGACCTGGGTGCGGCTCGACGGCAAGCTGGACAACAATGACAGCATCCTCGGCGCGCCGGGCGTGCTGGACCTGAACTTCGCCGCCGGCGTCTTCCGCGCCTACATGGGCGCTCAGATCCACGACGCCGCGGTCGCCTCCAAGCCCCTCTCTCCCGGAATCTGGACGCATGTCGCCGTCACGCGCGACTCCGCCGGCGTCATCCGTCTCTACCAGGACGGCGAGCCCGCCGGCACTTCCAAGGTCGCGGCCGCCCATGACCTGCCCGGTCTCACGATCGCGTGGTCCACCCCGAAGGGCGGCACGCAGGGCGCGCTCGCGGAATACCGGATTTGGAACGTCGAGCGCAAGCCCGCCGAAATCCGCACCAACATGACCCGCACCTTCGCGGGCGAGAAGCTCCCGGACTCGCTCGTCTTCGCTTCGGCGAGCGGCGACGCCGCCTGGGGCAAGCTCAGCAAGGGGGCGCGGATCACGCGCACCACCGACGCGCCTCCGCTCCTCAACGCCGAGCAGTTCGCCGCCCTCGAGTCCAAGACCGCGCGTTTCACCGCGCTGTCGGCCAAGGCTGGTGATCCTGCGAAGGGCAAGGCGCTCGTCGCGCTCTGCCAGTCGTGCCATATGATCAACGGGCAGGGCGGTCAGATCGGACCGAATCTCTCCGGCGCCGGCGCCATGGGCATGGAGGCCGTGATCCGCAACATCATCGACCCCAATGCCGCGATCGAGGCCGCTTACCGCATCTTCCAGGTGAAGCTGAAGGCCGGCGAGGTCATCGAGGCCTTTTACGTCTCCGAGGACGCCACGGCCTACGTGATCCGCCAGCCCGGCGGCGCCGACCGTCGCATCCCGAAGGCCGAGGTGGCGTTCGCCAAGTATCTGCGCCGTTCGTTGATGCCGGAAGGCCTGCTCGACGGCTTCACGGACGAACAGGTCACGGACCTCTTCGCCTACCTGAAGACGCTCAAGTAAGATTGCAGGGCTAGGGCCAGGGCTAGGGCTAGTGAGTGGCAGAGCAAGGCGGTGGCAGGGTTCTCCTGTCTCCTCTTCTAGCCCTAGCCCAAGCCCTGTCCCTAGCCCTATCAGGCCTTCTTCGCTTGCCGAAGGGGCGGGGCGGCATACGGCTTGGTGGCATGTCCGTCTGGTTCAATCCCGCCCGCGAACTCGACGCGCTGCTCAGGCGTGCCGCCGCGGCCGTGCCCGCGCTGGGTCCGGGATTCAATCCTGACCTGAAGCCGTCCGACCCCCGGCACGCCGACTTCCAGGCCAACGGCGTGCTTGCGGCGGCCAAGCAGGCCAAGGCCAACCCCCGCGCCCTCGCCACCGCGCTCTTGGACGCCCTGCGCGCCGGAGGCGGATTCGACGAGCGACTGGTCCAGGCCGAGGTCGCCGGACCGGGCTTCATCAATTTCAAGCTCACGCCCGCCGCCCTCGGCGCCTGGCTCCGTGAGTATCGCGACGAATCCAAGTGGCGCGCTGGCGCGGCCCGCCTGATGGGCGGACGCAAGGTCGTCATCGACTACCCCTCGCCGAACACCGCCAAGCAGATGCACGTCGGACACCTGCGTCCGATCGTCATCGGCGAGGCCGTGGCCCGCCTCATCGAGTTCTGCGGGGCCGACCTGGTCCGCGACAACCACATCGGCGACTGGGGCACCAACTTCGGCATCCTGATCCTCGCCATCCGTCGCGCCGGCTTCCAGTTGGACGCCGCCAGTCCGACCGCGCTGGAGGACCTCGAGCGCCTTTACAAGGAGGGCAGCGCCGCCACCAAGGCCGACCCCGCCTTGATGGACGCCGCCCGCGCCGAGCTCGCGAAGCTCCAGTCCGGCGACGCCGCCAACACCGCCCTCTGGAAACAGATCGTCGAGGTCTCCAACGCGGCCTGCCAGCGCATCTACGACCAGTTCGGCCTCAAGACCGACGTCATCCTCGGCGAGTCCTTCTACCGCGACAAGGTCGACCAGGTCTACTCCGAGCTGGCGAAGCACAGGCTGGCCGAAGAAAGCGAAGGCGCCCTCGTGGTCTGGCATGACGAGGAGCCCCGCTTCTCGCGCGACGCCGAGACGAAGATGCCCTTCATCGTCCGTAAGAAGGACGGCTCCTCAAACTATGCCTCGACCGACCTCGCCACGCTTCTCTACCGCGCCGAGCACTTCAAGGCCGATGAGATCGTCTACGTCACCGACGGCCGCCAGCAGGACCACTTCCAGCAGCTCTTCCTGACCGGCGCCAAGTGGTTCAAGGCCTCGGACCGCAAGCTGCCGCGTCTCCGTCACGTCTGGTTCGGGACGATCCTCGGTGAGGACGGCAAGGCCATTACGACGAAGTCCGGCGAGCCCGTGCGTCGGCAGGAGCTCATCGACCAGGCCGAGAAGCTCGCCTTCGAAGCTGTCACCAGCAAGAACCCCGAAT
>JACCDL010006793.1_pt1 | contig 29247 bp, 34 predicted proteins | sample 7441931 | NCBI WGS metagenome assembly JACCDL01 (sample SAMN15323437, study PRJNA562643) | freshwater metagenome | isolation source: river surface water | place: USA:Blue River Watershed | collected 2017-08-16 | reverse complement strand
AGTAAAGGGCAGCAGTTTGTTGCTCAACCTAAGAAAATTGCCGCCAAAACGGCAACATTTAGAAAGTAACGAGGATAAAAATGCCTAGCGACGAATTCGAATACGAAGCTGAAGACCAGATTGAAACAGAAGACACTACCGAAGAGGTAGATGTTGACGTTGAAGAAGAGGAAGCAGCCGGTAACCCTGCGCTCGCCGAACTCTACGACGTTCTACCAAAGTCACTGCACGGCCTAGTTGAGCCTGTCATTAACAAATGGCAGTCCGGCATCGACCAGCAGTTCGAAAAGATTGCACCATACCGTCGCTACGCTGACGCAGGTGTAGACCCACAGGTTATCGAAGCGTCACTAGAGTTGGCTGCAGAAATCTCAGCAAACCCTAAAGCCGTCTACGACGAACTAGCCTCACGCTACGGCTTCGCCGCTGCACAGCAAATCATGGAAGACGCAGTAGACACTGCAGAGTCTTTCGACCCAGACTTCGAAGAAGACGAGTCAACCGCTGAACTACGTGCACTCAAGGCTGAGATTGAAGCTTTGAAGGGTGACCGTGAGCAGGAAGTTGCTCAGCGTGAAGCCTACGCAATGGACAACGAAATCGAAGAAACCGTTGCCGCTATTCAGGCAGAGTTCGGTGACTTTGATGAAGAAGCCGTTATCCGTCGCGCCATGCTACTAGCAGACGACTACCCTAACGCTGAACTACACCAGCTAATCGGTGCAGCACACGAACAGTACATGGGTGAGTTGAAAGCTATGCAGGCATCTGTTAAGCGTGCACCACGTGTTGCAGGCGGTGCAGGTAACAGCATCCCAGCCCCACCACCACAGAAACTATCAACCCGCGAAGAGCGCATTGCAGCCATCGAAGAGATTGCGAAGCGAAACCTAGCAGGGTTCAACTAAAAAACCTCTGTAAAGCGCCCTGAGGCTTCCTCGGGGCGCTTTATTTTACCTGTGATACACTTGAAGCAGTAGTGAGTACGGCCACACCTGGTGGCTAGGGCGAACGAAGTAGATAATTTCTAATCAATCTAGCACTAGGAGTGTGAACTATGGCTGAAGGCCAGAACCTCGCTATTGCCAACGTAATCCTTAAAGACGTTTCCGGTGACATTAACGAGCAAATCAACAACGCAACTCCTGCACTTGATGGAATTAAGTCAACCGCTCGTAACATCACCCAGGTTGGTGGTCTAGGTGTCAAGTTTGTTGCACACGTAGGTCGTAACACTGGTATTGGTGCACGCGGTGAGGACGAAGACCTTCCAGAAGCAGGCAACCAGCAGTACGTCTCAGGTGAGACTGGACTAAAGTCGTTCTACGGCTCAGTTCGTCTAACCGGTCAGGTTATGGCACAAGCTAGCCAGAACTACCAGACCTTCGCAGACGTTACCGCAGAAGAAATCGAGCGCATCCGCGACGACATTGCTAAGGACCAGAACCGTCAGGTATTCGGAGACGGAACCGGAACCCTAGCAAAGGTTGCTACCGCTAACACCAGCGCAGCTGCTACCCTAACATTGGACGACGTAAAGTACCTACACGTAGGTATGCGCGTTGACGTGCTACTAGCATCTTCACTAGGTGACGCAGTACCAACCCCAGCCCACACTGGCGGTTACCTAACCATCAACGCAATCAACAAGACCACCAAGGTCGTAACTTTTAACCGCAACCTTGCGTCATCTGTTACTGTTGGTTCGGCAGTTGTACGTTCGAACTCGACCGGCAACAGCGGCACGGCAATCATCAACAACTGGAAGAAAGAGTGGACCGGTTTCGGTGCCATCGTTAGCGACTCGACCGCCCTACACGGCATCGACCCAGCAACCACTCCTCTATGGGCTGCACACACCAAGGACATCTCGGTGTCGTCGGTGCCACAGCAGATTACCGAAGCAGACATGATTGGTATGGTTACCGACATTGCTGCCGATGGTGACAAGCCAGACGTTATCTGGACCGACCACGGTTCATGGAACGGATACTGGAAGGCCCTAGAAGAGAAGCGCCGCTACGTCAACAAGGTTGACCTAGAGGGTGGTAACCGTGGACTTGGTTTCGCAACCGAGTTCGGTGACCTACCATTCAAGGCCGACTTCGACGCCCCAACTGGTAAGATGTGGTTCATCAACTCTAAGAAGTTGAACCTCAACACCAGCCGTGGCTGGGAATGGATTGACGAAGACGGCTCGAAGTGGAAGCAAGTTCCACGTCGTGACGCTTTCATCGCCTACCTACGTTCGTACTCGGAAATCAGCACCTACCGTCGTAACACCCACGGTGTTATCTCGGGAATTGCTCCTGGTATCTAACAGTTAACCGACTGCTAATGGGGTACAGATTATCCTCGTATCTGTACCCCATTAGCCTTCTCAAGGAGAAACATGGCAATCGAATACTTTAACCAAAAACACACCATCGCAGACTTCAGCGAACTAGACCGTATGCGTGACGTACCGCGCGGCTCTGAAAGAATCGCCCGAGTACTAGCAGACTACGACCCGACCCTGTACATCAGGAAACTCCCAGAATCTCACCCACAGTTCGACCGCGAACGCCCATACAGCATCGTCGTCAACTCAACAAACGAACGATACGTTCTCAAAAACTATGCCGAATGGCAGCTCGATGAGCGCATCATGGCAGACATTATTCTTGCAGACGTCACCAATGATGGCGGCTCAATTAGCGACATCCAAGCATTAAACGCTGCACACGAGTTCATGAAAATTAAAGAACGCGAAGAAGAAATGGCCTCTAAGCGCGAACTTGCTCGAGATATTGCTAAACTAGGTATGACTATGAATTACGCCCGCCACAACGGAAAGCTGCTGTTCGACCCAAATGCCTAGAGAAACATACACCCGCACAGCGAATGACGTCGCCGCAGACGTCACGCGCATCTTTGGAGACGAAAGTGGAGTAGAGTTAAAGAACTCTGACCTTATCCGATGGATTGGTGCCGCTCAGCGTGAAATCGCTGCAAGCCACGAAACCATCAAAGGCACACTCACCCATGATGTAACTGCGGGCGTAAACACTTACGGCAACCTGCCAGATTCTGTACACCAGATTCAAGCCATCAACTATGACGGCACACCGCTCAAGCCAGTAACGTTCCAGGCTGCACAGGAAACTATTGTTTCTGACGACCCAGACATGGACGCTTTGGGTGACCCTAAAATCTGGTACGAATGGGACGGCGACATCTTCATCTACCCATCACCGATGGAAGACAAAGAAGACGCGCTCAAAGTGTTCTACCTGGGCTACCCAACTAACATCACCTCACTCAACGACGCGTTGCAAGTGCCTGACCGTTTCTACAACCAAATAGTCGACTATGTTCTTGGACAGGCGTACCGTTTGGATGAGAACTGGCAAGCATCACAGTACCAAGACCAGCGTTTCCGCGACTCTATGAACCGTCACCTTGCGAAAGAGAACATTGTTGACAGCAACTACTACCCAACCAAGGTAGTTCTACCTGAGGATGAGTAATGGCACGCGACGGAGTTCTTTTAGATAACTTCTCCGGTGGGCTAAACAACGTTACAGACCCTAGCATCATCGCTGAAAATGAGTTGGCTGAAGCCACTAACGTTATTCTTACACGTAACGGTAAACTAGCTAGCCGCTACCCATTCCTGGTTGAGAAGGCTAAACCGTCTGGTGCAACTAAACTAACCCCGCTAGGTTACTTCCGTAACGAAGATGGGGTTACCCAACTTGTCGCAGCAACACAAGACAAAACATACCTATACAACTTCTCGTCAGACTCGTGGACCCAGATTGCCACGTTCGCTGCAGCAGACATAACAACTTACTTTAACCGCCTATACCTAGTTAACCCTGGTGGTGCTGGCGGGTATTATTCTAAAATCAGCGGAACCTACACGTTCACTTCTGTAACCGCCATGCCGGCAGGTAACCAGATTCACTACACTAAAGGTAGAATCTACATCTCCAGTCGCGCTTCGGGCAGAACCTCAACATTGCGATACAGCGACCTACCAACTTCTGGCGAATCAATCGACCAGTTCCCAACAAGCAACTTCATTGACGTCAACGAAGGCGACGGAGAACTGCTCCTCAAAATCGTTGAAGGCAATAGCGAACTATTCCTATTCCGTTCGCACTCAACTTGGCGTTTAGCATTTGGCGCATCAGCAGAACCAAGCGACGGTGTCCTAACCCAGTTGTCATCGAGTGTTGGCGTAGACAACGAATTTGGTGTAGTAGCAGGCGAAAACTATCATGCAGTAATGTATGCAGGAACCCTGTACCGCCTCGCAGGATACAACTACTACCCGTTCAACGACTCAAACAAAGTAGAGTTCAAAACAACAGGTAGCGGCTACACAATCAACACAGCCATCTCCAAAGTCGGCCAATACTTGCTCGCCTGGTACTACGGCTCAATCTACTGCTTTGACACAGAAGCAAACGCCTGGACCCAATGGACTTCAAGCCTAGACGCCGCATACTTCATTGAAGCACCACGCGGAACAGTAGCCGCAGCAAACGAACCATTGATTGGATTCGGTGTAGGCGGAGATAGCGACGAACAATCACTACTAAAGTTCGCACTCAAATATGATGGCGATAGCACCAACGAAACCATCAACTGTCGAATCAAAACCAAGACATACGATGCCGGCCTGCCAACAAAATTCAAGCGTATGTTTGGATGGGACTTGCTAGTTGTGGCAGTAAACTACGTCACAGCAAGCATTGTGGCTATCGAAGAACAAACACCAGCGACATCTTGGACAACCCTAGAAACCTACACGTGGTCTGGCGCAGAAGCAGCAAACATTCCGTGGTCACCAGTAGGTACAACGCCAACTCAGATACAGGGGCTAGTAGCCGAAAACCCTGTCCCAAGCATTATTAAAGTGGCGGGCAAAACAACGTTCAAACGCGCCTACTTCACTGTTGAATTTGCTAACAAAGGCACAGCGACAACAGCCCCGTCTCGCCTAGACGGCATAGTTCTATACATGACAAGTGGCCGCAAATCATCAGTAGAGAGAGTATCGTAATGGCAATCGGTGGAGCAGGATTCAACAAATACGCTGCAGGAGCCAAAAAGTACGGCATCGGCATCGTGGGACCAAACACTGGCATGAAGCTTGATAATGCAGGTTATCAGGAACGTAGCACACAACAGCGAGCAAAGAACGCCGCTATGCTAAAATGGATTCAAGGCCGTAACTCTTCGCGCCTGTTTGCTAAGCCGCAGTCTCAGATAGGTAAGAAGTAATGCCAAGAAGTTGGGCACAGGAGTGGACTCCTACCGTCAAAACGGCTAAACCTAAAGCCGAGACCGCTACTCCTAAGCCATACCAGTCTAAAATGGTTGGTGGCATCAACGAAGAACTCGCTATGGGGCAGGCAAGAACTCAATACGATGCTGGAAACGCTTTACGCCAATACCAGATGGACACCGCTAAACGTAACCTTCAGCAAACCCTGGGCGCGTTAGACCGTGCAAGAATGGAAGGTTACAGAGCTGTAGGTAACGACTACGCTGCACGTGGCATGCTTCGCTCTGGCGGTGCCGCGCTCGCAGAGAACAAAGTAACCACTTCCGTAAACGAACAAGACACTGCGGCAAGACAGTCTGTCAGCGACCTTGGCAACCAGCAAGAACTCGAAAGCATCCAGGCTTTGGCTAACTTGCAAGGCATTGATTACAACATTCTGCAGCAGTATATTGCTGCTTTGATGGCTAACAAGATTAACCAGACAGGACAAGCATAATGCCAGAGCAGAACGAAAACGATAAAGCCTTTGAGGACTACGTAAGCGACTTAAACCGTAGAGCAAAAGACGTTGGCAGCTTTGCAACAAGCCAACCTAACCGTATGCAATCGAGCGAAAACTCGCTAAACTTTAACAGCCAGCAACTTCTTGCCGGCCCTACAAACATTAACCCAGACAAGGGCCCAAGTGTTCAATCGCCAACTTACACTGAAGGCGGGCAAGCGCAATACACTGAGCCACGTCCGCTCACCATGGCTGACTTCATGGACCAATACAACGACCTGTACAAGCAATACGGCGTAACTACAGGCGGCCCAAGTGCAGCAATCCTACGCTCACTAAACCAAGGCATCCAGCAGAAGAACCAGCAATACAAGCAAAACAGTGCAAGTGTTGAAAACATGTACGGCCAACTCACGCAAGAGTCAGACGCCGCTAAACAGTCGCTGCTTGGAGCATACGAGCAAGCTATAGGCGGTGCAGGTGAACGAGCCTCAGCGCTACAAAACGTCCTATCGCAAGAAGGTGCAGCGCAGGAAGCACAACGTGCACGCCGAGCAGCAGAACTAGGCATTAGTGAAGAAAACGCTCTAATGCAGTACGGCTCACAAGACCGCCTAAACGAAGCCATGGGAAGCATCCTAGGGCAGGGTCAGTCATGGCAGAACCTTCTACAGTCACAGAAACTATCGGCACAGCAGCAGGCTGACCGCATGCGTACCGCTATCGGCAACACTAAGTCTGCAACGAAACTGTCGCTATCTGAGGCTTACCAGAACGCGCTAAACAACTACCAAAGCCAGATTGCTCAAGAAAAGAGCAAGGTTGGTACACGCACTATCAACAACCCGTTCGCTAAGTCGCTAGAGCAGAAACTTGTTGAACAATTCAACGCAAGTTTGCCAGGCAACGCGCAAGACAAGAACGCTTCCGCTGACGCCACAAAACTAAACCTACTAAGCGAGCTGACCGGTAAGCCTGTAACTAACCCTTACGGTCAGGAATACGTCAACATGCTTGCGCTTGCACGTGAAGCCTTCTCAACTGGTGGCGAAGTAACCCCAGAAGAGTTTGCTATAGTTACACGATTCTTGTCAGCGTACGGCCTACAGCCGTCTGATTTACCTGAAGCCACCACTGCGAAGTTTTATAATCGAGGCTAATCGGTGCTATAATTGCCTAGAAGAAAGGCAGTTATGGCTCAGGATAACTCCAAAGTTAACGGCATCATTGAATTCCTTAACGCAACAAGCGGACAAGGCATTGCCGGCTCGCCAACTATTGACTTCCTAAACAAGGCAACCCCAGGGCAAAAGAAGCAAAGCTTCACACGCAACCCACTAGCCGAAGCAGCATACAAAAGCGGCAGCGACCGCATCCGCACCAGTGCAGCAAACTACGAACTAGCAAACCGAATCAACGAAGGCGACACCAACCTATTCGGTGCAAGCCTACGCATCCTAGTGGGACTAGGTCGAGGCATCACCAACGGTGCCTACGACGTTATGGAATCCGCAAACAACGCAGTAGAAGCAGCACGTAAAGGTGACATTCTAGGTACTGTAATAAACACAGCAGCAACCCCATTCAGTTTTGCAGGTGGTGCGTTACGAGGTGTTGCAGGTTCAGCCCCAGGCGCAGAAGGCGCAATACAGGAACTCACCGGCCGTCCAGTAATCGAAAGCTGGTACGAACTACTTAAATCGCCAGAGTTCGCTGAATCAGCCGCAAACATTCCAGCGCTAAAACCACTATCATCAGACGAAGAAATCTTCGGAGAAGGCACCTGGTTTACACCAGCAGGAATTGCCTCAACCATACTCGACATCGGTTTAGACCCTGCATCATACGCAACCCTCGGCCTAGGAGGTGCATTGCGCGGGGTAGGACAAGGTATTCGTAACGTAGCAAAAGTACGTGAAGCAGCTGCAGAAGGCACCGCAAAAGCAGGCGATTTCATTCCACGAAACGTATACGACCGCAACATTGCAAAGCCAGAAGTAGGCGACGCATACACCACCCTAGGCAAAGGCCCACTAAAAAGCACCAGCTTTATCCTAAAATCTGCAGGAAGCGGATTCATGGACGCACACAAACGTGCAATCGCCCGTATCGAAGCACGTCGCGCCCTAAAAGGCAACAAAGCAGCCATGCTATCCAACCTGGAAGACGCTGCACCAATCGACCTTGAAAGCGCAAACTCGTTCATCGACGACATGTTGGACCTGAACATTGCCAAACTTAAAGAATCAGCCACTAAAACCGCTGACGAAATCGCTGAAGACACAAAAAAGCTTGTAGAAGAAGCAAACGCAGTAAAAGAAATGCTTGCAAAAGCAACTGCAGACTACCCAGACATTCAAGTCGCAGTAGCAGCCGCCCGTGAAGCCGCAGAAGAAGCCGCACCACGCAGCGTAGTGTCAAGCCCAGCCATCCAAGCCAAACTAAACGCAGAAAACACCCTAGTAGGTGTCGCTAAAGTTGCACCACTGGTCGAACGTCGCCGCCAAATGTGGCTATCCAACCCTGCCGAAATCTCTTCTCTAGCCCGAGACATCGAAACAGCCGTCCTAAACGGTGAAGTACTAGACGTTGCTAGCTTTGAAAAGCGTCTAAGTCCAGAAGCCTGGTCTGTATTCAAAGAACTCATCGAAAACCCGATGGGCTACCGCGAAACTAAAGCAAAAAAGCTCGCAAAAGAAGGTGACGAAACAACCCTAGGCGTTACTGCCACTGGAAGACCCATCACCCAGGGGGCTATACGCACCGTTCAGCAAGCAATTGCAGGCACAAAACTATCAAGAAGCGTCACCGAGTTCGTATCTTCCAAAGAAGGTATGCGCGTCATCAGCCTAATCTCTGGTTTGGGTAAGAAAATTACCGGTGCTGGCTCAAAAACCACTTCAGGTAAGAGCCTTATCAGTTTGCGTGAAATTGAAGAACTTTTCTACACGCCACAAACGCTTGAAACTATCCCAGCATCAGTTCTATACGCACGTCTAGCATTCCTAGCAGAACGTGCAGGAAACACTGAGTCAGCCGCTTACATGGCTATTACTCGTTACGCAGACAAAGGTGTCAACCCGCTAACTGCACAGGGCAAACACCCAGTACCTTCATCGTTTGCAGTGCTTGAAACGAAGAGTGCCAAGAAGCCATACACCCTGGTAGAGGTTATGGAAGCCAGCCGTGTACTCACCGGTAAACACTACAGCCGTGAACTTATCGAAACGCTTGAAAAAGCTGGAGCAACCGTAGTCAAACTTGGCGACGACGGTCACCCAACTTTGCGCACCGCTGACGAACTACAAGAAGTTCTAGTATCAGCCATGACTAAACTGGCTATGAAACAGGCACAGGCTGAAAGCCGTAAAATCTTTAACGCACTAAAGAAGCAATACCCTGGCTTGACTGAAGCAAACATGGCGCAAAAACTCACGCCAAAAGAGTTGAAAGTTCTTGAAGAAACCACTTCACGTGCAATCCAAATTGATGAAGCAAAACTTAACCGTCTACTTGCTGAGCTAAACCCTGAAGAAGACATTATTGGGCAAGCAAACAAGACACTTGATGACCTAGGTATTGAGCCTTTGGGTCGCGGAAGCGCATTCAGAGTGCTTGCTGAGGGCCGCATGGCTTTCCGTAACGTTAAAGGCACTCAGGGTGCTGACCTGTCAGACCTTAAACGTGCGCTGAAGAACATTAAAATCTTTGGCGACAAGCCACGCGACATGACTGCTGCACAAGCATTTGGTCGCCTATACACCGAGTTTGACCGTTTAGCAACCGTTGGTGCACGTGACGAGATTAGCCGAGCAACCGCTCAAGAAGTCGCAGACCTACTCAAGCCACTAGCAACCAGCGACCTTATGCAAACCCCAGCAGATGTTCGCAAAACGCTAGCAGCTGCTGGCGAGATTATCGCTCGAGGCTCTGCCCGTTCAACAAACGCCACAAACAACTTCCTCTCAATGTTTACAAACACCCAGGGCAAAGTTGTTAACGACTGGGTTATCCGCGCAGGCATGGACTCATACAAGGCAAGCCTCAAAGCCGGTTCACGCGACCTCGGAGTATTTGCAAGCATCGTCGACAAGCGTGTCGGTGAAGTAATCCGCAAGAACAAAGCGGAAGTGCTGCAGATTAAAAAAGGCAGCAAGGAATACAACAAACTAGTCGAGTTGACGTTCCGTGACTGGTACGGCCCAGGACTCATCTGGGACGGTGCAGGACTAAGCAACTGGACTGTCATGGATGTTATCCGAAACACAGGAAAATCCAACCTTAAGGCGCTACCTCAAAAAGACCGTGAGCTCCTAGAGCAAAACATTGCAGGAATGATTGAGCGTGTCAAGGACCGTTCATGGAACTTTGCTCTACAGGAAGAAAAGTTCGTTTACCCTGCAGAGTTTGACAAGGCTGCTTTTGCTCGCGCAATCTCTGAAGGCAAGCCAGTCGACGGCATAAAAATTAGCACAGCCGAACAAGACGCACTTGTTGAGGCTGCCACCAAGTTCCAATACGGTCTTGCTGGTGAGGCAGGCGACGCAATTAAAGCCTTACTCAAAGTACCTACAGTAGCCCCAGCATTAACCAAGTTCCTTAGCAAACTTAAGCGTGATAGCAAAGGCGCAATCGCTCCGCTAAACCAGGCACAGCGTAAAGAACTGATGGCAATACTGGACATTAAGAGTCCAGAAATTAGCCCATACCGTGCAGCAATCAGCCGCAGCTTCGTGAACCAGTTCGCTAACAAAGCGAAAAAGTTTATCGAAGACATGCGCAAAGAAGAACTTATCGGCAAAAACCTGCCAGACTTCATCTCTCCCGCTGCGCTAAAAGAAGCAATCAGCAAATCTGGTGCCGCTGCCACAACCCAAATCATGATGCGCATGTTCCTTGCAGAAAACATCATCACCGCAGACCTAGCCGTCAAAGCTACAGACCGCGCCATTGCACGTAGCCGTGGAACCACACTAGACCTTGTAAAAGAACGCAAGAGTTTCGATGCAATGCTCACCAAGTTCGAAGCAACCGCAACTAGAGCCACAAAGAAGGCTAAGGTCAGCCCTAAAGACCCTGAAGTTGCTGAAGCTAACATTGGCGACTTTGCGTCTAACGGCAAATACGCAGACAACCCACTCATGCTTATTGCAAAGATTCGCAGTTTTGTCCTTGACGGAACGGCCGACAACCTTACTGAATGGAAGAAATACCTTAATTTCTTGCTCGAAAGCAACATCCCTAAGGGTGAGTACAAGTCGTTCAAGGAAGTAACGGCAGAAGCACTACGCACCCCAGAAGGCGCAGGAGCCCTCAGGAAGCTCGCAGAACTGTTGGCTGATGCAGGAGACAAGAGAATCCTGAAAAGCCTTGACAGAGGCTCTAAGCCTAGTTTGGCGACCGTTCAGGCAGGCTTGGACAAAGTACGTGCAGGTGCAAGCCTAAACCCTGTAGAACTAGACAACTTCGTTAAAGGCACCAGCCTAGCCTCAGAGCTAAACATGGCTGCCGCTGACGAAGTTGAAGAACTAGCCGCATCACTCATGCCAGACCAAATGTTGGCAGAAGACTACACCGCCTACATTGAAGCGACACTTCGCCAATACGCAAACAGCGGCCAATACTACATCCCTGACCTTGCAACCATGTGGGAAAGCGCAATCGCTGAACGACACATCATGTGGCGTGCAGAATCAGTACGCTTCATCCGCCGCAACCTAGACAACGTAATCCTTGACACCAACCTTCCAAAGGGCCAAATGGCTATCAAGGACCCTAAAAACGAATTCCTCATGATGAGAACAGTGGAACCGCAAGCCGTGCTCACTGGAAGCAAGATGGTTTACAAGAAACTGTCAGACCTTGCCGAAGTGGTAGTACCACGCAGCAAGTTCCCAGAGGGCGAAGCAGGCGACCTCGCACACAAGCAAGCACGTGCACAATGGATGCGAGTAAACTTCGAGCACATCGAAACCCTGGGTGAACTACAACTGAAACGCCTAGGCATGCACTTTGCGTTCACTCTTAAAGAAGGAACTGGCGAAGCCGGTATCCTGAAACTGTACGGAGCCGAAAGCCTCAAACAACTTAAAGAGACCCGTCCAGCAGCAGTCGCAACCGTCTACCTTTCAATCGGTGACGTCAAAAACGCCCTGCCAGAAAAACTTGTAGAAGACGCCTTCTACATGGGCCCGCTAGAATCAATCCCAGAAACCGCAGTAACAGGCGCAGTGCGTCTAGCAGTAGCACTACGCTCAGAACTGCAAGCAGGCAAAGAGTTCACTGAAGAAATCAACAACGGCCTGAAGCAGATAATGTTCGACCTTATCCGCACCGAAATCAAAACAAACACCAGCCTAGGCAAAAAAGTAAACGGTGCCAACAACGTCTACGACCTGAACAAAGACCTAATGGACAAGAAAATTGGCGACTTTGTTGAAGCATTAACCCAGCCTAAAACCCTCGACGAACTAGTTGTTGACCACATCCAAAACAGTGCAGCAACCATGAAAATGACCCGCCACCAACTAGACTACAAACTAGGCGGAGTAATCGAAAAGCTGCAACAGACGCTAAAGAACCCTGCAATCGGTGCAGGAAACCGCATTGAACAGATGACCAAAGCGTTTAACGAGTTCGAAAAGATTTACAAGAACCGCACCTACAGCGATGTCGTCAGAAACGTTGCACGACACGACTTCCACATGTTCATGGTCGCCAACATGACCAAAGACGACATGAACACGTTCCTAGCGTCGCTATACAAAGAAGAAGAAATCCTGACCGGTGAAGCCGCAGAAATCGCTAAAATCACTGGTACTGTACAGACCGCGCTAAAGATTGAAGCAGACTCGTTCGAACAGGCGCTACTAAACGCTGACGGCATGAACCTTATCAAAGCCGCAGAAAACGGCACACTAAGCGACGAACTAGTTGAAGAACTAGAAATGAACCGTGCAGTAAGCATCGGCCAAGCCATGCACACCCGCAAATACGGATTCATCAACGTGGCAAACGCAACCATGGAACGCCTATTCTTCGGATACGGCGCAGACTACATCATGCCACTAGTGAACCCACTACAGCGCGTATTCCAGGAACAGGTCACCACCAAAACTGAACACCTAACGTTACTAGCAGAACAGCTCGACGGAATCGGTGCAAACCGTGCGGTGCGTGGAAAAGCGTTCAAACTTATTCAAGAAGCCGCCAAGGTCGACGAAGAACTATTAGCACTAGCCTCAGCACACCACATCCGCACCCAGACCGCGCTCGCAGGCGGAGAAGCCCTAACTCTTGAAGAAGCCCGCATCACTGCAGACGTTATGGAAAAGCTACGCCCAATTTTCGAAGAAGCAGGCGAAAGCATCAACAACGTTCCACTAATGGAAGCATTCACCCGCATCTCGCAGCACGTCAACGAAATCTTTGGCGGAGGCAAACACAGCCTAGTTGTTAGCGCCGGACTAAACCCTAACTACTTGAACGAAATGATTAGCCAAGTAGGCGGCAGTTCCGTAGCAATGTTTAAAGGCAACGACCTAGACTCCATCGTTAAGTCATGGAAAGAATGGCCGCTAGATGACATCGACCCGCTAGAAACAGTACGCCTCCTACACGCAGGACTGAAGCACGCTCAAATCATCCCAATGTCAGCAATGACAATCACCAAACAAATTGGTGTACCAAAGAGCGCCTACAAGAGCCTAGCCGAAGCAAAAGCAGACGGCCTAGACATCCTGCCAATGGCAAAATATCCACAAGCGGGACAGCGCCTAATCCACTTCATTGACACCGAAAACTACTACTACCCTGCACACCTAATCCCAGAGATTAAAACCTCAGCAAAGATTATCGACCAAGAAACCCGTCTAGCAGCAGACGCACAGTTCCTACAGTCACTAGACCGTGTACAGAACCGTGCAAAACAGTTCATGACCACCCTACGCCCAGGTAACTGGGTACAGAACGGTATCGGTGGAATCACCGTAAACGCCTTCAAGGGCCTATGGAACCCACTACGCTACGGACAAGCAACCCGCATGATTGCAAACAACGTAGTCGGTGGAGTACCATTCGGTAAAGCAGCAAACGCTGTAGCACTTAAAAACTCTGGACTAGACGTAACCGCAGCCGACGAATGGGGTGCACGCTACATCAAGTCGATGGCAGACCAAGGCTACTCTGTAAAGCCAGCAAGCCAACCAGGTAGCGGCACAGCAGAAGTACTAATCGGCAACCGTCGCGTAGCCTACGACGAAAAAGACCTAATCGCAATATACCGTCGCCAAGGTGGATTCGTAACAAGCACCGCAGTGTTCGACCCAATCGACGAAACAATGCGAGCAGGTCAAGCACTCCGCAGCGGAGCATTCCAAAAGTTCACCACCAAAGTAGGTCGCTGGTCAGCGAACCGAGACGACGTCCTACGCATGTCACTCTACCTAGAACTGATGAAGAAACAAGGTGGCAAGAACTTGGAAGAAGCGTCACGTGCAGCGTTGCGTGAAGTGAACCGTGTACACCCACAGATGCAAGACCTGTCAAAGTTCAACCAGAAGTGGTCAAAGAGAACCATCATGTTCTTCACCTGGCGTGCAAAAACTCTAGGATTCCTTATCACCGAAATGCTAGACCAGCCAGGCGCAATCCTTGCATTCCAGAAAGCCTACACAAACACAATGCTGTCACAAGGCTTGGATGTGCAAATTGGTGACCTAGAACCAAAGAACGTACCAATGCGTAACTACATGGAAGGCAACATGAACGTCCTGTTGCCAGGCGCAGGCGGTGAAAACCTGTTCTCAATGTCATTCGCCAACCCTGTAAACGACCTGTTCGGAAGCTCAGGATGGCTATCAGGCATCTCGCTAAACAGTTACGAACCAGTACAAGACCAGGTTCTCAGTTGGGGTTCAGACACGTTCAAGAACGTGTTCACCGCCTCAGACCCACTAATCATCGGCCTAATCGCTGACTGGGGTTTCAACCAGAAGACCGGACAGGGCACACAGTTCGCTGACAGCCCTGACAAGGTGCCACTACTTGTAGAAGACGCATTTAGCCGTATGGGTCTAAAACCTGCCCACACCCTGCTTGCCTACTTTATGCCTGACGTTTTCAAGCGCGTCTCATGGGAAGGCAAGCGCATGGACAAGGTAGAAGAAGAAGCCTACCTAGAGTTCATTAACTGGGTATCGGGTCTACGCATTAGACAAGTAGATAAGCCTGAAGACCGCAAAAAAGCGGTACAAGAATTGCTGTCCAAGATTAGTCAATACAAGAGTATTGAGCTTGAACAGGAAAGAAAGAACTTGGGGGGTTAAGCCCGTTCGCTGCCTTTAAGCACACGCTTACGAAGCGCAGCCTTCTTAGCCACAGCACGAACCTGAGCCTCGCTGCTAGGCACGGGCTCCCCCCAAGCCCTAAACATTAACGCAAAACGAGTAGGCTCCCCGTTAGGCTTCTTTAGCGGTGGAATGTCCGAACGACCCGCAAAACGGGTAGCCCAGTTAGTCCAACGCTTCTTATCGGCCGTAGAAGCCGTACTGTAGGACTTTACACCCGGTTTAAGGTTTGCACCCTCGGTACGCTTAAAATGGGCTCTACCGGCCGCTGTGAGGCCGCCAGAGGGGTCCTTAATCGGCTGAGGCATTATTCCTGGCTAAGAATCTCGTCAATAGTAGACTGACTTACGCCAGCCTTCTTCATTTCAGCAGCCTTCTGAGCCTTAGTCATGCCAGTCATGCCCTCCCAGCCTGCACGAGCATTACGAGCCTTCAAAGCCTTCTTCATGGCCTCACGCTTACGCACAACACCAGTCTCAGGACGCATAGAACCAAGCTTCTTCTTAGTCTCAGCACTACGCTTCAGGTATGAGTCGTCTTCGTCCTTCATACCTGGCTTCAGGTATGAGTCGTTCTCGTCACGCATTCTAGCCATGATTAGCCTTTCATTTTCTTTACGTAAGAAGCTTTTTTGTCGTAAGCGTTTTTAGCCTCAGAAATACGCTGGTCTCTCTTAGCCTTCAACTGCATAGTGTCAAAAGAAGACTTCTTAGTGTGCTTAGCGTTCTTCTGGTAACTGTCGACAATGCTACGAGCTTTACCCATCAACGAGTCTGCGGCATTGTCCAAAGAAGTGCGACGGTCAAGCTTAGCTTTCAACGCTGAACGCTTAGCCATAGCCGCATCTTTTTTACCCTCAGCAGTGTAAGGGTACTTTTTTCCGTTAACCATTGGCATTAGTTGTTACCTCGCTTAGCGCCAGACCACTGTAGCCATGAACCAGCAGCGCCAGAAGAGCCACCCTTGCCCTTAGGAAGATACTTTGTCTTCTCAGCAGACTGAGCAAGTTTACCTGGAACAACTCCACGCTCACCCAAAGGCGCAGGAACAGTCGACTTTGGCGGGGTAGGCAGCTGAGAAGTCTTGCCACTTTTAAAGTCCTTCATCTGCTGCTGCAAGCCAGCAGGAGTGCCAGCAGGCATAGTGAACCTTGACTGGGCAGGGGTACGTCTAGCCGAAAGTCTAGCCTTCAACCTCGCAGCCAAAGCCATTTTCTTCTTAGGCACAGGAGCTCCAGGAACTCCACCCTTCTTTTTTAGTTCTTCCATACGGGCGGCAGTACTTGCAGAAACAGTCTTGCTACCAGGAGCAGGATACTCGACTTTGTTAAGCAGTTTCTTGCGTTCCTCTTCCTGGCGGAACTTTTCCATATCTTTAGGGCTTGGAGGATTAACCATTATTCTTTTTCTTTCTTAGTCTTAGCGTTAACAGCCTCGATTTGCTGGTTAATCAGCTCATCGAATTCTTTGTCAGGCACGTTACCCTTAGCAGCAAACGTGAACGACAGACCAATCATCAAAGCCACAATGGTACCGATAGCACCAAACATGACCGAGTTAGCGGCATCCATGTTAAACAACGGCAAGTTACCGACACCCATAAACGAGAGACCGGCACCAAACGCCAAAGCAATAACACGCAAAACACGCTTCAACTTAGGAGACTTTAGAAACTTCATTCCGCTACCGCACCCTTCGCGCCGCCCTCAGTCTTAGCAGCCTTCTTCTTCACAAACAACAAAGCAGGGTCAACAAGCTTGTCATAGCCACAAGTGACCAAGTTCTCGACAGTGCCACAAGTGACGTGTAGGTGAGGCCCAGTGCTGAACTTGCCAGTCGAACCTACACGACCAATCGCATCCTTACCAGCCTCAACAAACTTGCCCTCAGACAAGTTAGGCTTCTCAACCAGGTGCGCGTACAAGAAAAATAGTTTGCCATTCTCAATCGACTGGATTACGTACCAGCCGAGACCGTCCGACCAGTCAACAACTTTAACCGTGCCAGAACCAACAGCCTTAATCAGGGACTTCTCAGGAACAGACCAGTCAAGTCCACGGTGAGGGCGACCCTCACGGTATGGTGCAAGATTACCAAACTCGTCCCCACGCTTCTTCGTTGGGAACGGTTCTACATATTTGTTTTTAAGCTCCATTAGGCAGCCATTCCTTGCACAATCAGGGTGATAACCGCTGCAGCAGCAGCCCCCAAAGCCGAATAGGCTATCTTCTCAACCCAATCCAACTTATCCAACCGTGACTCAACTTCACGCACACGGTCAGGCAAAGGTGCCAAATGCTTCAACTCGGCCATCATAGTAATCTGGTTTTCGTTGATGTCCATAAGCTTCTGATACATCATCGCATTAGTTATGCGGACGTGCTGAGATTCTTCGGACATGCGTCCAGTTTAGCATAAAACTATGCGCTAAACTCTCTACCTCTGAACATGGCCTTACCGTTGTCAATCTGAACCAACTCGGTGAAGAACTCGCCACTCGGCTTATACGAGATGACTGCTATTCCCTGTTGCCAGTTCTCAAAGAATTGCGCTGGAGTTCCATCAATTTTGGTTGAACCGTTGACAGATGGGACTGCACCGTCAACTCGACATAAACATCCTGGGCTGATGGCGACGGACTTGATTGGTCCTTTACGGTCGAAGACTGTCCGTGATTGCAGTTCTTGCCTATGCACGTGACCGAAGATGGTGGAGATATGTGGTGAATGGTTGGTGTACGCTGCAGCCGTCGAACCATTACTTCGAACCTTATCGCCATGAATAGCACGCAACCTATCGTTAAGCCAGTAAGCACCTGCGGGATATGCGTCAATATATTCGACACCAATTTCATCCAATCGTAGAAGGTAAGGCAAACTCATTACCGGCACTTCATCAGTGTTTGCCCTTTTCAAACCGAAAGCGCTCGCCGCGTTGTCGACAATGAACTTCTCCATGCGACGGTCGTGGTTGCCTTCGATAAGAACTATTTTAGCCTGTGGGCCTGCTGCTCCGCGCTGCTCCTGCAAGAACAAGTGACCTCGGTTGATAGCAGCTTGCGTGGTTGATGCAAAACTAGGTTCTTGAGTAAAACGCCCTTGCGACGGTAAATCCAAAAAGTCACCCAGATTGATAACTTCATCCACACGTTCGTTAGCTTCCAACCATGCGGTAATTTTAATAGCGACTCGTAGAGCAGACTCATCATGAAAAGGGTCCAACCCTGCTGGTAAATCGCGAAAGCCAATCTGTGGGTCAGGTAGAATAACCGCGACACGATGGTCTCCTTTGCGGGGACGTGGGGCTTTAGGGGCGCGTATACGTACGCTTGTCGCTTTCTGAACAGGCCACCATTCAGGAAATACAACATCCTCGTTTGTTGCTGGCATTTATGATACCTCCGTTAGGAAAAATTTTTTCGCCAGAGTGAGTATATCACAAATGTTAAAAGTTTAGGGGCTTCCATGCACCAGACGTGTAAACGTACACGCCATTACCGCGAACAGACGCAGCAACAGTAGACTCAACAGTCTCAGTCTCAGCCAAAGTCGAGTTATATGCAGAAGCCACGACACGCCAAACGTGCACAGCACCAGCAGAACCAGTCTCAGTACGGTTAACAGTCGTAGTAGACGAACCAGTCAAGTTGTAACCGTTAGGGCCGTAAACAGTCCAAGAACGGCCAGAAGAGTGTGGGCTAGTAAACGCCACATCAAGCGCGTAAGTAGTGCCAGTGTCACTAGAAGTAACAGTAGGGGTAAGAGTGATAGCCATTACTGCACCTTCAGCCAAATGTCGCCCTCAACCATGCCAGAAGTAGGCGCAGTCGAAGCAACAAACAATTTACGAGTATTCCAACGAGTCGAGTTATATACAGCACCAGAAGAACCAATAGCGGTCGTAGCAGCCGTCACCAACGGCTCAACAGCGTCCAAACGGTCCTCGTGGTTGTCAGCAAGCGCATTAATCGCAACATAGTTAGCGTTCAACACAGCCAAGCTAATGTTATCGCCAGCACTAGGCAGGGTCAAACTTAGCGGAGCATCACCAGTGGTAGCCATGCAAATCCTTACTCGACGATTTCGCCGTCAATAGCCAAAGGAACATTCCATTTAGAAGCCGCATCAGACACTGTAGAAGCAATCTTACGCAAAGCCTCAGGGTCCTCAACATAAAGTTCCACAGCATCCATCATAGCAGAGATAACCCGCTCGTACTCAGCGTTCTGCGACTTCGCAGTCGGGTCATAGTAACCCGTAATCGCCAACAAGTACTTAATAGCGTCATTATTGCCAGCCTGCGCGCGAGCGGCGAGCGCAGTGAGCGCCGCAGGCACACTCGAACGCAACAAATCCTCAGAAGTCTTCCCATACACCTTCGCAAAAATCGGCTGCTTCAACCAACCCTGCCAAGTCGCCCAAGAAATCCCCAACTTCTTCAAACGCTGAAACGGGTCCATATTCAACGACTGGTCAGTCATAACCGTCAACGCATACGCCTGCTCAGCAGTTAAACCTACCGGTGTCTCAGCCGGGATGCCCCTAGCTTCCAACGCAGTTTTAAACTTCGGGGTATGCACCAATTCAGCAAGGAATGGCACACTGAGAGAGCGGTCCTGCTCATAAATGGTTTGCGGCTCAATCGGAAAACCACGCTGATGACACAACCAAGCAGCAGTAACTGCACGCTCGAAAAGAAGCTGCTCAGCACGCTTCTTACGCTCACCAGGGCGCGTCTTATTATAAGCCGCGACCTGCGACGGTTTAATCTGCTCAAGCTCATCTCCCAACCGACAATCCACCTAACGCATCAACATACTCATCAGACAAACCCAAACGCGCAACCAAAGCATGCGCCAACGAATCAGGCATACCGCCCACAAACTCGCCACGCTCATACTTAGCAACCGTCATACGATTAATCCTCAAAATCGACGCAAAGTGCGTCGGATTGTCCGAAAACTCTCCACGCCAAGCGCCAAAACTGTCATAAAGCTCACCAAGAGCATCAGCAGGCAAATTAAGCACAGCCATACCACGTCGAGGTAAAAGCTCCTCAGAGCCCTTAGAACGCCACTCATCCACACGCTGCAACAACTCCTCCGACGACAAACCAGACATACGCGACAACACACCCACAACACGGACATTAGGCCGCTTAGTCCGACCCTCCTCAATCTGAGAAACAGTCGCACGAGACACACCCGCCAAACGGGCCAACTCCTTCATCTCCAAACCATAACGGCGGCGAAGAAGCCTCAAAGGATGAGAATCATAATTAGGCATACCACAAGTGTAGCACATGTGATATGCAACTATATGCAGGCAAAAAAATAACCACGCACCTGCCGCGGCAAAGGGTGCGTGGTCCCGCAGCCCCCAGGACGTTAGAATGCCGAGGGGTGACCGCAGTTTGTGGACTGTGTGGTTACGCTCCACCAGACCCCATACGGGGCAGCCTAACTACCATTGACAATGCACCGGCAGTCCAGTCCCGCCTAATCGTCATTAGGCAATAAACATCTAGCCTTTACAACTAGAGTAACCCTTTCGGGCTTCTGCATACATATACGCATACATAGCACCCCTCCTAGGAATCGAACCCAGCAAGGTCGGGTTTGGAATCCAACCAGCGCCCAGCGCGAGAGATAGACAACCTAAGCACCCTCACGAACACTTAGGTTTTAACACCACCAGTATATCACTTATCAGTCGAATAAAAACCAGACCCATTAAACGACACCCCACCAAACCCATAAACACGCACAGTCTCCCCACCACACCCCACACACCTAGGCACAGACTCATCACCCATCGACAAAAACACCGAAGACACCGAACCACACACTAAACACTTGAAATCATAAACAGGCATACCCCCATCATAACACAAAAGATGATACGCATGCAAAAATGGGCTAGAGCCAGAGCAGACATGGTTTATGTGGGCGGTCGTGCGTTAGGGGGTTCAACATGGCTACATACCTGATTCTGCTTGGGTTTTGGGCCTATTTCATTTTTTTTTGCACCGAGCCTTGGTTTCTGGTTGAGTTGTCTTGTCGCCACTCGGCATGGGTTCGCGATACGGCACGCTAGGCGAGCGTCACACGCTTGCCCGTTTGCGAGTAGCCACGCTACGACCTTATGGACAAGCCCGAAGCCCGCCCGCTGGAATGTTCAACCTGAACACCATGCGCCACTTGGTTCGTGCCGTCTAACACTCGAAAGGTGTAATCATGTCTGTTTCATCCGCTAAGGCGTTGCTACAGTCGAGGCTTGCTCTCGCTGTAAGCGACACTAAGGTCAAAGGTCGCAAGACCCGTGCAGGTCAGGTCAAGGCTCTCGCCGAGGCTCAGACCGCGACCGCTAAGGTCGAGGCTCCGAATTGGAACCTTTGGTCATTCACCGCTGAAAACTGCTGGCAGTTGCCGATGACGTTCGGTACCGGCTCAGCGTTCGAAAAGGCTGTCATCGTTCGTGAGAACCGTGACAAGGCTGGCATGGGCAACCTCAAGTTGCTCGCTCAGTACAACGACGACGTGGTCATGCTCGCTGTATGGCGTGGCTACGCTCAGCAAGTCAAGGCTCAGTTGCTTGAGCGTGACGCATCCACTCACAACGTCAACGCTGGCAAGGTGAGCGAGGCTACGGGCGACCGTGAGACTTGCGCCTGCTTCGCTTGCGAGGTCGAGGTTGCGCTTCGTGACGAACGCACCATGGAGCAGTTGCTTGCTGACGCTGAGCAGTCAGACGCTAAGCGCTACTCATGGGAGGCCGACTACGTCTCACCCGCTACGGGCGAGGTCATCGGTCGCATGCGTACCCGTACGCCGAAAGCCGCTAAGGTCAAGGCACGCCGCATCTACGAGACACGCCTAGCGTTCATCGAGTACGTTGCGACCCAGCCGCTGGAACTCGCAACACTAACCCCTGAGACGGGTCAAGTGTTCAAGAACGTGTTCGCTGAAATGCGTGCAGGTTACAAGCGGTTCGCGAACGTGGTTCAGGGCTACACCATGGACGGGCTCATCAGCGATGACGTCTCCTACGTGGCTTACCACCGCCACGACCTTGACGACAAGGGCTACGACCGAGCAGTCGCAAGGCTTGACCGTTCGTTCACCGCTGACGATGACGAGCCAGGTGACGCAGTCGCAAGGCTCTACGCAGTGACGAACTTCACCGAGCGCGACCTTGAGCGCAAGGCACTGTTCGACACGCTCTACGCCAAGGCTGACCTAGTACCAGCAGACGCCAAGGCTATCGCCACGGTCGAACTACTAGCCAACGGCTACACGTTCGCCGAAGTACTCGAAGCCTTCGAGTACACCCGTGCATCACAGTTGAACGCTCACCTGCGAGACGCTAAGGACCTAATCGCCGAAGCCCAAGCAAGCGACGTGTTCGCTGTCTACCGCAACCGTGCAATCGCCGAAGCGATGCAAGAAGCAGTAGCCGACCTAGCCTAGGTCACCCACACCTGAGCATGTGCCTAAACTGCTCACCCCACCCAGCCAGCCCCGGCCGCCGCAACCCAGCGGTGGTCGGGGCTGCGCCCCGCGCATAGAAAGGGAAACGAGTGGAATTTAGGGTCTAGGGTCTGCCCGTCACCAATACCCAAAACCGCTTACCAAGTGAGACGTGCAAACAAGGCACGCCTTACATGCGAGCATGGCGAGCCTATGGCTACCCGTCTACGGGTGACCACACGCCACGCCCGCCCGCACCAGCGCCAGCACCCCGCCCCGCGGGTGGAGGGTAGCACCATGTACCCGTTCCGCCTTATACGGTGTGACGGTTGCCTACACAGGCACACACACACTCGTGCGTAGCATCAGCACCCCCGGCCCCCGGCTGGAACCTGACGCTACCCGTTCTGCCTTATATTTTTGTGGCACACGTCACGCTTTTCATGCATTATTCGCGTATCGCTTTAGGAAGGAGCATCGTGTTTGTTTGTGAGTTTTGTTTTATGTCTGTTCGTAGGGCAGTCTATACTGACCATCTTGTGTTGGAGCACAATCAGCCTAAGCCTGAGGGTTGGCAGGTCACGCAGTATCAGGAGCAGTCTAAGTGGGTTTATACCGATGGCGAGGTTATCGGTTTGAGCGAGGATTATAAGGAGGTTATCAATGGTAAGTAATCAGGAGCTGGCGTATTTGACGCAGCAGGCTATGATTTTGGCTAACTTTGTTGAGTTGGCTGAGCGTATTTGCGACACGCCCGGGATTCAGGAATCCTGACAGCACTGTGACAGAGTTATCCACAGGTTTGTGGTATCGCTGTCACGTCTACAGCCCAGTGTTTTAGTGGGTTTTGTATCTTTTTAGGTCTCTGTGACAGCGTGACAGCACTTTGAAAAAGTTTTTGCTTAGCCCCTTGTTCTTGGGCATGGTTCTTTGAATCTGAAAAAGTTTGTAAAAGTGCTGTCATTGCTGTCACATCTGTCACAGCCCAGTGTTTTAGCGGAATCTAACGATTTTAGGGTTGTGGATAACTTGGACTTATCCACAGGGTTATCCACAGGTCTAGTGTTTTTAGGTTTTAGGCAAGCAGCAGCAGTGTGCGCCCCTGCGGGTGGATTTGTTGCTGTTTTTGGTAGCGCCTGGGCTGTCTGTTGACAGTTTTTGGTTGTCTACCTGTTTTGCCTTGTTAGGTGTGACTACACACGCTTGCGTGTGTGGTTGCTGTTGTGCATCGTTTGTTGCATGACCGGTTCCGAGTAGGAGGTGGCCTTTATGGCTATGTTGTTGCCTGCTGATGTTATTTCGAGCATCTCTGTCGATTTTGTCGCTCAGCGTGTTCGTAACAAGCGTCGGTATGGTTCGTTGGAGCGTTATGGTAATGCCAAGTTCACTATCCCTGAGGATGGTTTGGTGCTTGAGTCGTTGCCTGCCTCTGTTTTCGCTTATGTCAAGGCAGCTCAGAAGCATTCGCAGTATATTGCGGATAATGCTTTTGATTTGTTTGTTGTGCCTTTCATTCAGAATGGTGCTTATGACATCACTGCTAATGCTGGTTTTGTTGAGCGGTTTATTACTGTGAAGCATGCTGGTTTGCAGACTCGTTGGAATGCTTCCGAGTTCCCTGACGTTATTGGTGTTCGTGCCGATTTCCTTATGGATTCGTATCAGCATCTGACTCGCACTCAGGATGGCTATGGTCGTGATGTTGTGCGTGTTGAGTTGCTTGATGTCGATAACCCTAACGGTTCGCTTTTTATTGAGGCGTTCAATCGTGCTAGGTTGTTGGCTTTCAAGAACATGGTTGGCGACAACTTTACTACTCGCAATCGTAACGAGTGGGCTTACTCTAATCAGTGGCCTACTCGCCCTGATGGCACTTATCCTAACGATTGGGTGCCTCTTGATGTTGCGAGTATTGCTGTAACGTTTGCTAAGGCGGCTAGTTTGGTGCGCCCGACTTCAGCGGATATCAATCAGGCTCGTATGGTTTTGTTGGGCGAGCGTGCTGATGCTGAACGGTCTGCGTCTAATGCACGTAAGCAAGTGTCTATGATAAATTTCCAGAAGTATTGGGATAATCTCAAGGAACGTATCAAGTCGCGTGTCGATGTTGACGAAGTGTTTGCGGCGTTCGATGCAGTGCCTATCAACCCCGCCGGGTCGAAGGCGTCTAGGTCTTGGGGTATTGAGGTTGAGACTGTTCAGGCTAATCTGACTAGTCGGCCTCGTGGCTGGGACCAGCGTTATGACGGTTCGTTAGAGTCGCTCAGTAGTTATGGCGATTGTCGTTATGACTATTGTGAGTGCGGTTGTGATGACTGTGGCGATGGCGAGCATAGCGATTGCTATTCCGATTCTGAGGATGGCGGTTGCGCTGAGTTCGTGTCACCTATTCTGCACCACTTCAACAGTGACGGTTTACGTCAGTTGTGTAGTGACATTGGTGATGCTGAGTGCAACACTAGCCCTGGCATTCATGTGCATGTTGATGCGGCTGACTTGTCTACGCATGATGTTGCTCGTCTGGTGCGTATCTATTCGCTCATCTCACCGTTCTTGATTCCGTATACCAAGCGTCAAGTGTTTGGCTATTGCAAAGACATTAGCACTAACAACATTGCGCACTGGTTGTCGGTGTCTCGTGACACTCAACGTGGTTCTAGTAAGTTGTCTGTTGCTCAAGCGGTTCAGTCTCAAGCGGATGACCGCTATCGTGACATCAACTTGCAAGCGTATAACGCTCATGGCACTATCGAGTTTCGTGCTATGGGGCCTGTGTATGATTACAAGCATCTTGTTCGCTGGGCGTGGCTATGTCGCGAACTTGTGAACATCTCTAAGTTGGATGTGCCTGACACGTTGTGGCGTAACGTCACGTCAATGTCAGACATTCTCAACATTGTCTACGAGTATGGCTCAGAGACATCCGATACTGTGATGTCACCTCTTGAGTCTGTCTATTCGCTAGACCTAAACGCCGAGTCTGATGACGAGGCAACCAACGACTAACGATTCCGTTAGTTGTTTACAACACGAGCGGGGCACCGCCGAGTCGAAACGTAGGGAGTAGGCTAGGCGGGGCTTTTGCTCAACATAACAAGGAGGTATCACATGTGTGGTATTGGTGGTTTCAGCCTGTCGGCTGATTCAAAGATTCACCCAAGACAGTTAGCTAATGCAATGTTGACTGCTTTGGAAGACCGTGGCTATATGGCTTCCGGTGTAGCATGGCAAACTCGTGACGGCTCTAACGGCTATTACAAGGATGCTGTCAACGGTTCATCACTCAAACTTAAGCGTATGCCTAAGTCTGCGTCTACCGTTATCTGCCATACACGATTGGCTACTCACGGTTCTACTAGTGACAATCGTAACAATCACCCTGTTCTGTCACCTGAGCGCACTATTGCTCTCGTGCATAACGGTGTTATCTACAATCATTCGACTGTTCGGTCTGCATTGCCTGAGATTGACTTCGATGTTGATACTGCTGTTATTCCTGCGCTTATCGAGGCTGACCGTTCGTTGGAGCGTTTGCGTGAACTTGACGGTGACGCTGCTATCGCATGGTTGGCTGACGATGCGCATGGCACGCTACATCTTGCACGTCTCGAGCATTCACCTATGGTTATCGCTCAGGTTGAGGATGGTTCGTTCGTGTTTGCTTCTACCGAGTCGCTTCTGTGGCGTGTGCTTATCCAACTTGACTTGACCCCTGAGTTTATGCAGACTATCGAGGAGTATACGCATCTGCGTGTCGTTGACGGTGTCATTACTGATTGGCAGTCGCTTGGTCGTTCTACTGCGGTGTCCAGTTACTACGATTACGGTCACTACCGCAAGCTTACGGCTGGTGGAAAGTCAGAACCTACCAAGTCGTATAGTGCGTATGGTTCGGAGTATGACCCTTGGTGGGCCGACAAGTATGACGGTCTCCCTAAGTCGTATGGTTCGTATGAGGATTGGGATGACGACGATTATGATGCTCTCGCTTGGAACGAGTCGTTTCAAGTAGAGTCTGCGCCTAGCGTCGATAAGCCTAATGCGGCGGCTGAGTATTACATTCAGTATCAGATGTCGATTCATTCAGAACCGCATTATGTCTGGTATCACGAATCAGAGTTCAACGATTGGCAGGCTGACATCTTCTTGTTCCAAGAGGATGGTCACAACTATCGTCTGTTCGATTATGGCAGTGTGTCTGCTAACGGGTTGTTGCAGTCAGAGATGCCTGGCAATCCTAACATCTCCTGCAGCCTAGACAACGTTGTTTAGGCTGTAGGGACCGCTTAGTTGCAGGTCTCCCCCCACCTTCCTGCCTGCAACTGCCACCTGAACATGTGGTGAAACTGTTCACTAATCTTCCAACATCATGGTGGTGTTGGTTTGCTATAAGGAGATAGAAATATGGGTATTTTGCAGGTTGATGGCAGACCGGTTTGGACTGCATCTGAGATTGCGGATGCGTTTGGTGTTTCACGCGGCACTGTTGATAACTGGTCGTTGAAAACACCCAACTTCCCTGCTGTTGCTGGTGTTGTTGGTAAGAAGCAGAAGCTTTTCTTCATTGATGAGGTCACTGGTTGGCATAAGACTATGTCTGACCGTAGTAACCGTATTAGTTCGTTGCGTTCGAGCATTGTGACGATGTCTGATGCTGAGTTCGCTAAGGTTCTGATGTTGATTGACCACAAGGAGAGTGTGCGCCCTGTCGCTAAGTCTCGTGTGGCTTCTAAGTCTGCTAAGAAGTAGGCTTCCCCTGGCTGGAAGTGGCAGCCGTAGCGTTTTTTTGTTCATTTGTTTGGCTACGGCTGTCATTTCCTTTATCGTTTGGAGTGTTCATGTTTGCTGATATTGTGCAGTGGTCTATGTTGGCTATTGGTGTCGGTTTGATTATTTGGGTGGCTGGTACGTAATGGCTGATTTATCGTTTGACGAGGTTGTTGCCTTGGCATTATCTATTGACCCTCTTGCTGAGGTTCATGAGACGGACACTATTCCGTCGTATTACGTGATTTATACATCGTTCAAAGTTGGGAGTAACTAATGGCTATGCAGTTTGAAGTGTCGGGTATTTTGGCTCAAAATGTTTCAATGAAGATTGAGGCTGATAGTGAGCAGGATGCTATTACACAGTTCCGTACGTTTGCTGAGATGGGTTTCATTCAACCTAAGCAGTCTCGCATGGTTGAAACGTCTATCACTGTTGAGGAGTTGTTTGATGTCCAAGATTAGGTCGTGGCTGGCTCGTGGCTGGTTTATGTTGTGGGTGCGTCCTTATCGTCAGGGTTTTGAGGATGGTATGCGTTCGGCTCGTCGTGTACCGGCTAACTATCTGATTATGTCTCGTGAGTTGTTGGAGGATTACAAGCGTGCTGCTCGCAAGGAGGAACGTGAACTGATTTTCCGTGAGAGGACGGCTAAGAAATGACCGAGGATGAGATTCGTGACATGGAGACCATGTATCGTGAGTTCGATTTCTTTCAATCGTTACACGGTAAATGCCCGCATCCTGATTATCGCAGGCTTGACTGCGAGGACTGCTACCTAAACGAGGAGCAGTGTGAAGAACTAGTTTGCACCGAGTGTGGCGCAAGCAAGGAGGAAGAATGAGTAAACAAACGTCACTTGTCGTGACTTTCGACCACGACACTAAGAAGTTCTTTTATGACGAGGATTCCACTGACACTTGGATTAGGGAGAACTTTTACCCACCAAGTTGCACCTATTCCACAGAGGTGTCTGATTATGTCACCGACATTCATTTTATTGGCGAAGTAATCCGTGACCTCAATAAGGTCCTAGAAAATCAAGAGGAGATGCTGTGAAAGACGAATACCGTATAAGCATTTGGTGCGACTACGACTTCAACGACCCTGCGTTCAGAGACGAGTATGACGAATGGCGTGACGACCATCCAGACGGTGAGATGATGCGCCTAGGGTTCATCACTGACCGTTTCGCACCGGAAGACATTATGCACTTCCTAGACCCTAACTCTCGTAAGGAGATAAACTAGTGAGCACTAAAACCTGGCAGTATGTAGTAACTACGACCTATAAGATTCACGCCAATGATGATGGCGCTGCAGATGCAGGCCTCGCATGGGTGTTAGAGCATGGTGAGTTCGGTGACAATGTGACCGTGACTGACCAAGTGGTGGCTCGTTTCGACCCGCCACGAGAAGTGCCAGGAGACGCCTGGTTCTGGAACGACGACAAATGTGAGTGGGAGCTTGCCAATGACAACTAACCTTTTCGACCTAAACACTGACTACCATACCCGCACTGACGGTTTGATTCTCAGCATTGAAGTGTTGTATGATATTGACTCTGACAAGTTGCAGATTGATTGGGTTCAACGTAACGACTTCGTGTCTGAACAGTTGCTTCAGCGTGTCGCTGAGCAGGTTGAGCATGCGATGCGTTCAAAATCTACTTATTACGGCTTGCAGATGCAAACTGTTGAGGCTAAGGCTGGGTTGCCTGCAACTACCGCCTGTGGATGTTCGGAGTGTCCTATTGACTAATGATGAAGAAGATTTCGCTAAGGCAGCGTTCTCTGACCAAGATAAGTTTCGTATCTGGATAAAGTTCGTTGACGAGCAAGACAGGGTCGAGGCTATACATGGCGATGTGGCATGTAAGTCCGCCCCT
>JACCDL010932704.1_pt1 | contig 29262 bp, 32 predicted proteins | sample 7441931 | NCBI WGS metagenome assembly JACCDL01 (sample SAMN15323437, study PRJNA562643) | freshwater metagenome | isolation source: river surface water | place: USA:Blue River Watershed | collected 2017-08-16 | reverse complement strand
CATTTGTCGCCGGCAGACCCGCCAGTGCGCCGAACGAATCTCAAAGATGCAGTGCCATGTGTTGCTTTGGGTGCAACGCTTGCAGGCGAAGCATCAGTTGCTGTTTTTGTTCAAGGCATTAACCTTGATGTCGTACCGTTTGCGGTTGATGCAGCGTCTCGATGCGGTGTTCATCGTGCTGTGGTGGTAGCTCGTGCCAAGGACATCACGCCATCCATGCAAAAGATGGCCGAGCGGGCATCTATTCCCGTGTCTTTTCAGTATCTCAACATCTGAGTTCTCATTCGCCTACTTTGTTCGGGCTATGAATCGTCGTCTTGTTTCCGTGGTGTGTGCGGTGGGCATCACTTTGTCGGCCTGCACGATGGGCACGGGTAATTCAGCAAATACCGTTGCAACGACAACTGAACCTCCAGCAACATCGACATCGGTTCCTTGGGCTGCCGGCGCAGCAACGAAAGCATGGAACAAGTTTGTGAAGTCGTTCGATGCCGTTGATGTCTCGCAAGTGTCAAAAGGCGAGTGCGGTGTCCGAGCCATGTTGATCACTGAAGGAAGTCTCACGTTCTATTGGTGGGATGGTGTGCGGTGGAATGACGATTCATCTCAATTGGCTGGGGGTAAAGGGACCATGCCCGTGAAGGTGTATTCGCATGACTTCACGAATGACGGAGCAATTGATTATTTCGTGACTTATGAAGATGAGAAAGCAAAGGGTGGCCCGACGTACGGAGGATTCTTTGCATATCCATGGAGCGGCGATTCGCACTGTCAGTGGACATGGATGGACATCGACAACGGAAACACTCTGACTCGCACAATCAACCGGCCTGAAGTGAACCAACGCAATGGTGAGGTGTTCGCTGAGGGCTATTCCTCGCGCCGTTGGAAGTCATATGGCGTGTATGAGTACCAGCCATCCAGCAACTCATTCGTGTTTCGGGAAGTTCGTAAGAAGTAAGGCGCTCTCGGCGTAACCTGTATTCCCATGAACGGCAGGCTTGAGTCCATTGAACGGGACTACACCGAATTAGAGGTGAGCCTGGGTAGCCCAGAGGTCCTGGGCGATCAGAACCGTTTGCGCGAAGCATCACGCAAGTACAAGCAGCTCACGCCATTGATTCAATGCATTCGTGATCTTCGTGATGCCAAGGGCGACGCCGAAGCTGCCAAAGAACTGATGAACGAGACCAGTGGCGATGAGCGCGAATCATTCCGCGCTGAAGCAGTGGCTGCTGATGCCCGTGTTGAAGAACTGGAAGAACTGTTGAAGGTTCTCTTGCTCCCACCAGATCCAAATGACGGGAAGAACGTCATCATGGAAATTCGTGGTGCGGAAGGTGGCGAAGAAGCCAACTTGTTTGCGCGTGATCTCATGGAGATGTACCAGTCTTATGCTGCAAAGCGCGGTTGGAAAGTTGAAGTCATCCAAGAGGATGGTTCCGAAATGGGTGGCATCAACCAAGCGACATTGATGTTCATCGGAGACGACGCATGGAGTCGTCTGCGTTTTGAAGGCGGACCACACCGCGTACAACGAGTGCCAGCAACAGAAGCACAAGGACGTATCCATACATCGTCTGCAACTGTTGCGATCATGACGGAAGCTGAAGAAGTCGACGTTGAGATTGACAACAACGATTTGCAGATTGATGTGTATCGCGCATCAGGCGCTGGTGGTCAGCACGTGAACACCACTGACTCTGCCGTGCGAATCACGCACAAGCCCACCGGCTTGGTTGTCGCGATGCAAGACGAGCGCAGCCAGTTGCAGAACCGTGCACGTGCCATGACTGTTCTTCGTTCTCGTTTGTTGAAACTTCGTCAGGATGAACAGGAAGCTGCTGCATCGTTGGAGCGCCGTGCACAAATCGGCGGCGGCGGTCGTGGCGAAAAGATTCGTACGTATAACTACAAGGAAAACCGCATCACCGATCACCGCATCGGCTTCACCTTGTATCAGCTGCAGGCTGCACTTGGCGGAGAACTCGACCCTGTGGTCGACGCGTTGTCGGCGGACCTTCGTGCCCGTCAACTCGCGAACAATGAGTAATCCCGACGGCCACATCACGTGGCGAGAGTTGATGGCGAACACCGCCGAGACCTTGAGCGACTCTGCAGTTGCACGATGGTTGTGTGAGCACGCCAGTGGTCTCGACGCAGAAGAGTTCACAGCGGAACTTGATGAGTTAGTGAATGCGCGCTCAGGAATTCACTTGGATGCAATGATCCGTCGAGTTCTTGATGGTGAACCGGTCCAATACGTCATGGGTCGTTGGGCATTTCGTTATCTCGATCTCATGGTGGATCAGCGGGTTCTCATCCCTCGTCCGGAAACGGAACTTGCGGTTGAGATCGTTCTTCGACATGTCGGTTCTTCTAAGGGTCCATTCACGATGGCGGATTTAGGCACTGGTTCGGGAGCGATTGGTTTGTCATTGCTGCACGAACTGCCGTTGCATTCAGCGACTGTGTGGATGACAGATGCATCATCTGATGCCATCGATGTTGCGCGTGCGAATGCTGCTGGCATTGGTCGTCCTGCCGTTGGTGCTCGATTCGAAGTGGGTTCCTGGTGGGATGCTCTGCCATCAGATGCTGCGGGTTTGTTTGATGTGGTCGTGAGTAATCCTCCGTACATCGCACGAGGTGACGCGGAAGTCGAAGCGAGTGTGAATGAATGGGAGCCTCATTCAGCTCTCTTCGCCGGCGATGACGGTCTTGACGACATACGAGTCATCTCATCGGGTGCCACGCAGTGGTTGAGGAGCGGGGGATTACTTGTGGTGGAGATGGGGTACACACAAGGTGAAGCTGTGTCGGCGTTATTTGCTGCTGCAGGGCTGACCGGCGTGACAGTGCACAAAGACCTTGCGGGTCATGACCGATTTGTATCGGGCCTAAAGCCATAAGACTCGGACGTGAGTCCGAGTCTTACCCCAGCGTGCGGCGCAAGAACTCCAACTGATGGAGCAACAGGTTCTCGGCAACGATTTCTTGTGGGGTCATGTGGGTGACGCCAGAGAGTGGCAACACTTCGTGTGCTTTGCCAGCTGCCAGTAATGCTGAGGACAATTGCAACGTGTGTGCTGCCACCACGTTGTCGTCGGCAAGGCCGTGGATCAACAGCAATGGGCTCTCGAGAGTGTCGACATTTTCCATGAGTGAAGTCTTGACGTAATTGCTGTCATCGATAGTGGGGTTACCCAAATAGCGCTCGGTGTAGTGCGTGTCGTATAAACGCCAGTCAGTCACTGGCGCGCCAGCGACAGCAGCATGGAACACATCGCTACGACGAAGTACGGCAAGTGCGGCCAAGTATCCGCCGAAACTCCAGCCACGAATTCCGACGCGTGTGATGTCGGCGCGAGGTTCGAGGTCTTCCAGTGCACGAACAATCTCCACTTGGTCATCGAGTACTAGCTGGGCGATGTCGCCGAACACTTCTCGTTCCCATTCGCTGCCCTTGCCGGGGGTGCCTACGTTGTCGGCAATCACAACGACAAAGCCTTGGTCAGCAAACCATTGTGATGAGAGGTATGCACCATTTGACGCAACAACACGTTGTGCATGTGGTCCGCCGTATGGGTCAAACAACACGGGCAACTTGGTTGTTAACCCATCACGCGGTGTGAGGATGGCCACGGGAATTCCACGTGGACCCACAGAGATGATTCGAACATTGGGTTCAACCAGTGGTGTTTCAGCATGGCAAGCAACAACGGTTTGACCGCCCTTATGGAGCACCGTGAATTGCGGCCCCACCGTCGCAACCGTGGAAGTGCGCGTCACGAGAACGTCTGCATTGCCAGAGGCGCTGACCATTCCGTTGCTGTTCGTGAACTGTGACAAGGCGCCGCTGAGGGTGTCAAACGAATAGATATCTTGCACCCACGGTGTGGAGACATCATTGGCAGCGAACATGATGGTTTCGCCAACAGAAAGAACGCTGCGTACTTGGAGATGGTCCGGAGTTGCACTGCGGTCATCCACCACCAAACGACGCACGCCATTGCGGTCGGCACATGTGACAAGACGGCCGTCAGGTAGCAACGCAGGAACACCGGGAACGAGTTCCACCCAAGCATCATCTTCATCCGTGAAGAGAAGTGTGGAGGAGCCTGTTGCCGGGTCGACGACATGCACTTCAATGTGTCGTTGATCGCGAGTCTGTGTTTGAGCAATCAAGCCAGCAGAACTCCATGACACTGAATTCAAATATTCCCAAGTGCCATTGAGTGCAACATCAAGACGAGATGCATCAGCAACTGACACGACATGCAAGGACACCAAGGCGTTATTTGCGCCGGCAGCGGGGTAGCGATGTTCTATCGCAGGTGTCTCGGGATGTGCAGGGTCGGCAATGAACCAGACAGGAACAGGAGATACATCCACTCGACAAGCCGCGATGTGCTGTGAATCAGGTGACCACCAGTAGCCACGCATGCGGCCCATCTCTTCGGCTGCGATGAACTCTGCACTGCCCCATGTGATGGTGTCGCCATCTTCTGACGCAATCACTCGTTCATTTCCATCAATGTCGGCGATACAAAGAGTTGCGCCGCGAACATACGAAATTGTTGTTCCGTCAGGAGAGAGTCGAACATCAAAGACACCTGGTACAACATCGGGAAGTGTGACAGCACCCGTGAGCAGATTGACATGAACAATTTGTCCACCGAGCACTGTGACTGCACTGCTGACTGATGCATCACATGCATACGTGACCACTCCGCCAGCACCTTCACGTGCACGTTCACGCCGACGAAGTTCTTCGGCGGTTAAATGCGAGAGGTCTGCGCCAATGGTGCGTGGGTCAAGGATCTGGGTCTCGACACCAGTTGCAAGATCGAGTACCCACAATGAGTTGACCGCATCTTGACCCGAAGTGGAACGGGCGAATACAACGCGAGTTCCATCAGGAGAAACAGTGAAGTTTCGTGGCTCTCCCAGAGAGAGTCGCTGCGTGCGGGCGTATTGGCGCGGAAAGGTATCGCTCACACGAGCAAGTTACCCGAGGCATCGAGGCGAACTCGTTTGCCGACCCATTCATTGGCGCACATGTCGCGACCAGCAGCAATGTCCGCCGTCTCGCCCCATGCACGACGACCATCGTCCAGCAAGCAGGAGAGGATGGAGCGTTCTGGGTTGCCATCACGGTCATGCATGACGGAATATGCCTCAACAGTGACTTCGCCCGCAGCGTCAGCAGGCGAAGCAAGACTGCGACGAGGCAATGCGTCAATCTGGTCTTGTGGGTAGTCGTACTTGAAGCCACTCGCTGGTGGCTCAGTTGAGTACACGCCAAATGCATGCTTGGTTGTGTAACCACCGTTAGCCCAGACAAGACCAGTCTTGCCCTTGCCCTCACGCAGTTCAGTCGCGACGGTCGCGATGGCGTGCATCACGTAGTTGTTCCATGGACCGCCTGCAAAGGGCAAGCCACCGGTGCGTGTGAGCTGAGAGTTGATGTCGAGCCCCAATGACTTTGCGCCAAGTTGCACAGCAGCGGGGAAGCAGGAATACAAATCGACAATGTCGATGTCATGAATGGTGCGACCTGCAAGTTCAAGTACTCGACGCCCGGCAAGTTCAATTGCAGGGGTGTCGTAGAAATGATTGCGGTGTGAGACGAATGCATGTTCATGTGCATCACTGCCTGATTGCGGGAAGATCCAGCGGTCACGTGGCACTCCGAGTGATTCAGCTTTTTCAACTGAACACATAATGAGTGCCGCCGACATGTCGACGTCGTTGTTCGAGTTCATGAACTTCGTGTAGGGGAAGCCAATCATTCGGTTGTTTGTCGTCGGCGTGCGAATTTCTTCTGCTGTGTATTCCTTTGGCGACCATGCATAAGGGTTCTTCGCCGCGACAGCACTGAAACGTGCCCACAATTCACTGATGTGCTTCTGATGTTCATCGATGGTGCGACCTGCCTGTGCGCGCAGTGCGGTCTCGAACATCGGATAAATCTGAATCGGCATCATGATCTTGCGCTCGAGTTCCTCGGGCATATTCATGGTGAGGTCTTCGGAGACGAGGACTGGCTCAACATCAGAGGTACGCCATTGGGGTTCAACGCCGGCCTTGCGATAGCGGGCACGAGTACGAGTGGTCTCGCCGCCCGTGAGGATGACGAGGTCGAGTTCTCCTGCCAGGATTTGGCGAGATGCGGCATTGACCAAGGTCTGAGGCGTGTTGCCACCCATCGCGGAATAACCAAACTCGCGTGGGGTCAACTTGAGATCTTCAGCGATGAATTGGGCGGGATTGCCGTATTTCCATGACAACAGGTTGACCACACGAATGGAATCTGGGTTAGGCACAGAGGACAATCCGGCGTCGGCAGCTGCCTTTTCGATGGCTTGCACCATCATGCCCACTGCGTCGGTGGCGTCATCTAGGCCGTTTGCTCGTTGGACAACCTGGCCGGTGCCAATGAGGACAGGAGTGCGTGGGTCAAGAGTCATGTCTCAAACGCTAGGTCGTCAGAGGGGTGCCCCTACTACTGTGAAATGCATGTCGCGTATTGCAATCGGAGCCGACCACGCCGGATACACCCTCAAGCAGCACCTCATTTCTGTGCTCACCAACCAGGGTCATGATGTGGAAGATCTCGGGACGCACTCCACTGAGAGTGTTGATTACCCGCCGTACTGTGCCGCCGTGGGGCGTCACGTACGCGATGGCAAGGCTGACCTTGGCATTGTTCTTGGTGGCAGTGGCCAAGGCGAACAGCTGGCAGCAAACAAAGTGCATGGTGTTCGCGCAGCATTGTGCAACTGCTTGTACACCGCTCGCATGGCTCGTGCTCATAACAACGCAAATGTTCTCTCGATGGGTGCACGCGTTGTTGGCGAAGGTCTTGCAGAGGAAATCCTCGCCACTTTCCTTGCGACGGAGTTTGAAGGTGGACGTCACGAGCGTCGCGTTGCTCAGTTGACAGAAATCGAACAACAAGAGGCAGGCAAGTAATGCCATTCCCATCCGACACAAATCCAGACACAGAGGTGTTTGCGCTTCTTGAACAAGAACGCATTCGTCAAACCACGGGTCTGCAACTCATCGCTAGTGAGAACTTCACATCGCCAGCAGTCATGAAGGCCACTGGTTCGATTCTCACCAACAAGTACTCCGAGGGTTACCCAGGAAAGCGTTACTACGGTGGCAACGTCAATGCCGACGTCATCGAAGCGCTCGCCATCTCTCGCGTGAAGGAACTCTTCGGCGCAGATCACGCAAACGTGCAGCCACACTCTGGTGCGAGCGCAAACATGGCTGTGTACCTCGGCTTGTTGAACCCAGGCGACACAATTCTTGGTCTCAGCCTCGACCATGGTGGACACCTCACTCATGGTTCACCAGTGAATGCCAGCGGCATCTTGTACGACTTCAAGTCATACGGCGTGACTGCTGGTGAAGAGCGCATTGACTTTGACAACATGCGCGAACTTGCACTCAAGCATCGCCCCAAGATGATCGTGGCCGGTACCACGAGCTATCCACGTCGTCTTGATCCAGAACCATTCAAAGCCATTGCTGATGAAGTGGGCGCATTGCTCATGTTCGACATTGCTCACTTGGCTGGTCTCGTTGCAGGTGGTGCACATCCAAACCCAGTGCCGTATGCAGACGTCGTGACATTCACAACGCACAAGACATTGCGTGGACCTCGCGGTGGTTGCATTCTCAGCAAGGCCGAACACGCTGCCGCAATTGATAAGGCTGTCTTCCCTGGAAGCCAAGGTGGACCATTGGAACATGCAGTCGCCGCAAAGGCTGTTGCATTCCGTGAAGCACTTGACCCATCGTTTAAGGCGTATGCACATCAAGTTGTGAAGAATGCATCCGCACTTGCGGCAGCACTCACAAACGAAGGATTCCGCCTCGTCAGTGGCGGTACGGATAACCACCTCATGGTGGTCGACCTTCGTCCATTCGATGCTGAATGCACCGGCAAGGTAGCGCAACTTGTTTTGGATGATGCTGGCATCACCTTGAACAAGAACACCGTTCCTGATGATCCACGCAGTCCATTCGTCACCTCGGGCGTGCGTATTGGTACTCCTAGTGTGACAACACAGGGAATGACAGAAGCAGAAATGCCAATCATTGCCTCACTGATTGCAGAAGCATTGCGTCATCGCGAAGACGCGGCAGCAGTTGCAGTGGTGCGTGCCAAGGTCGCAGAGCTGTGCTCGCGCTTCCCTGTGTATCCAAACCCCTTCTAAGCCCAGCGTCGGTCGTTATCTCTTCTAGGCTCATCCCGTAATGGGGGACACGACCGGATATCTCATCGTTGGCATCTGCGCCATGATGGTCACGTTGTTGACGACCCCCTTGGTGCGTGCGCTTGCTCGTGCAAAGAATTGGGTGGCAGTTCCCGACGAGCGCAAGGTCCACACCGTTCCCACACCTGACGTTGGCGGCATCGCGATGTTCGCTGGTGTTTTCTGTGCGTTGTTTCTTGCCTGGAACATGGATCGCTTTTCTCCATTATTCGATGGCAACTCAGAACTCATCGGCGTGTTGTTGGGCGCAATGGTTGTTCTCGGTATCGGTGTGATGGACGACATTCGTGAAGTGTCAGCTCCTGCACGCGTCTTCGGCGTCATTGTGACAGGAATGATTCTGGTGACGGCAGGTGTCACCATGTTTTACTTCCGTATTCCATTCCTCGGAGTTATTCAGTTATCAAACGATTGGATTCCCATCGTGACCATCGTGTGGTTGTTGGGGATGACACAAGCCATCAACCTGATTGATGGACTTGATGGTCTTGCTGCAGGCATCGTTGCTATTGGGTCGACGGCTTTCTTTATTTACTCGCAACATCTCGCTGGCCTCGGTTTGTTGTCAGAGCCCAATATTGGGCCATTGATTGCCATCATCACTGTTGGCGTGTGCGTTGGCTTCTTACCGTTCAACTTCAACGGAGCCAGCATCTTTATGGGTGACAGCGGGGCGTATTTGTTGGGCTTCCTTGTCGCAGTGTCGACAAGTGTGGTGGGAGGTCGTGCAGATCCAACAACGCAAGCGTTCAGTGGTCAGACGTATTTCTTCCTCGCTCCACTCGCCATTCCACTCATCATCCTCGGTGTTCCTGTATTCGACGTGGCGTTTGCGATTGTTCGACGAGTGATTAATCGCCAAGGTCTTGCGCATGCAGACAAAGGGCACTTGCACCACCGCCTCATCGCATTAGGTCATGGGCCGCGTCGTGCAGTTGCAATCTTGTGGTCGTGGACAGCGCTGTTGTCAGCATTTGTTCTGTATCCGGTCTTTACGAAGAGTGCGAAGAACTTTGCACCATTCGGATTATTCGCTCTTGTTCTCTTCTTGTACACAGTTCTGCACCCAGATCTGCCCAGCAGGAAAGAGGACGAAAGTAACCGCCAAAAGCAGGAGTAGGTACTTTCGTTCGAACGGATGCTCGTTAGTTTCGTTTTGTGGCTACCGATACGAAATTAGATCTTCCGTTTTCAAGCATTGATGTTGAAGAACTTGTTTCAGTCTTCTATCAATTGAGCGATTACATCGCGATTCACGAAATCGTCTTTGACGAATGGAATTCCATTGTCGATACGAGATTGGCGTGGTGGAACAAGCACTACGAAGATTTACGTCGAGATCCGGTTCATCTTGATCAACGAATGAGTGATACGTATTTTCAACCGCATATTTCGTTGGCTCATATTGCAGAAGCCTGGATGACCGGCCATTCGCTACAACTTTTTGAGATGGGCGATGAAACTCGGAAGTTCTATCAACTCGATAGCAAGAACACTTCGACGTGGGTTAATTGGCAACGATTAGGTGATCACATTGTGGAAGTCGGATGTGATGTTGAAGAAGCATCTGAGCTGCAGAAACTCATTAACGACCAGCGCACACTTGTCGCAATTGCAGGCCGCAAGCGAGCTATTGCTGTTGAGAGAGAACGCATCGCACGCAACTTGCACGATGTCGTGATTCAGAATTTGTATGCAACGTCACTTTCCCTTGCAGTGGCGGGCCGCGATAAAGACACGGAAACTCAGAAAGCATTTAATGATGCAATTTCGGGGATTGATGCTGTCATTGCAGAGATCCGACGAGAGATCTTGCACATGGAGTCACGAAAAGCATCACCTTTGCGCTTGCATCTGGAAGACGCCCTGATTCCGATTCTGAATCCAACAAGCGCGGAACTCGATTTGTTGATTGAAGTTCCAGCACTTCCTGAACACATTGAAGCTCATGTGCGAGCGGTGTGCATTGAAGGTGCATCAAATGCCATACGCCATGGTGGGGCAACTGTCTTGAAGGTTCGTATTGCACGCATCAAACAAAACATCGTTCTCTCAATTGAAGACAACGGCAGCGGCATTCCGTCGCAAGCACGTTTACAAAACGGTCTCCACAACATGCGCGAACGCGCCGAATCACTAGGAGGAAGTATGGAGATACAAACAATTCCAAATGACGGAACCACGGTGACGTGGTCCGTCCCATGTCAAGGATGTCCACAATGACAAGAGTTGCTATTTGTGATGATCACGTAATGGTGCGAGAAGCTCTTGCATCGGTCTTCAGTCTTGAAGAGGGAATCGAAGTAGTGGGAATCACTTCTTCTCTTGCGACAACACGCGATCTTCTCGCACGAGAAGTGCCTGATGTGTTGATTGTTGATGTGCGTCTCGATGGTGAATCTGGACTTGATGTTGCGCGCATGGCTGTGGCAGAACATCCGGAAATGAAAGTTGTCGTGTTGACGTCATTCAATTCAGATGAAGCATTGGTCTCCGCATATGAGTTAGGTGCCAGCGCATTCATTCTGAAAACAGGAAGTTCTGATGACTTAATTCAGACAGTGCGAGACGTTGCGGCAGGTTTGCGACTCATCAATGCGACAGAAGTGCGTTCAGCATCGGAATCACTGGAGAAGCGTGGTCTCGGAATCATCCGCAAGCTTGATGCGAATGATCGCCACATTGCTCGGTTGATTGCGATGGGGTACTCGGACAAACAAATTGCAGAGACCGTGTACCTCGGGCTTCAAACTGTGCGAAACCGTGTTTCTCGCATGTTGTCTCGCTTTGATAAGGAGAATCGCACGCAATTGGCGTTGTTCTTCTCCGAATATCAGAGTGAAATCCTTGAGACGGAGTCACTGAGCGCATAGTCCGGCCGATCGCTCCCTGTGCCATTTATCTCCGTGATTGGCATGAGGGGGTGGTTTGCCCTTGGGGAGTCCACCGCCTAGATTGTTCACCGTTTCACAAAGTCCCGTTATTGCGGGCAGCGAAAAGGCCTTTCTTGAAGTTTCTTCCCAAGCCGAAGCCAGTGGCTCTCGACAACAGCGTGTCCCAGGGGGCAGAGCTGGCGGGAACTGTCATTGTCTTCTTCCTGATTGGCTTTGGTATCGATACCTGGTTGAACACCACGCCGTGGTTCATGGTGGGGTGCACCATTTTTGGCATCGTCGGCCAATTCGTGAAGATGTACTACTCCTACTCGAGTGCCATGAGTCACCTTGAGGAAGAACGAGCCCAAAACAGCCGTGGAGTGCAACCAAAGTGACTGATCCAGTGTCTCCTTTGGGTGCCGTGATGGCTGGCCAGGCTCCAGAGGTCTCGGTCTCGCGTGACTTGGTGAAGCGTGGTCTGATTGCGGCGCCTGTTGTCGTCTTGGGTGGCTTTATCGCCGATTCAGGTTCCGGTGCCGCGTCTGCTGGGTTCGCTTTAGCCCTTATTTTGTTGAACTTTTCGCTTGCTGCTGGATTGATTGCAATCACAGCCCCCATTTCGCTGGGACTGATGATGGGTGCCATCTTGTTCGGCTACATCGCCCGATTGGGGCTCATCACGGCAGCTGTACTGCTGGTGAAGGACGCCTCATGGGTGTCAATTCCTGTTCTTGGTGTCGCGATCATCGTGACCCATCTCGGTTTGCTGTTCTGGGAACTCAAATATGTGGCGGCCTCGCTTGCATTTCCTGGAACCAAGCCGAATAAGCCATACTTGACGAAGTCTCGTCTCCCCGACAAACACCAAGCGAAGGATTAATCGAACGTGATTGCTCTTGAATTTCCGGAAATCAACGAGATTCTTGTTTGGAAAGAATTGTTCCCCTCTTTCAACAAGATCTCTCTCATTGCAGTTCTCGCAGTAGTCATCAGCTCTGTTCTCTTCTTCTTGGCCGGTCGTAAGCACGACGTCAACGAAGCACCAAAGGGTTCACGCAACCTTGCTGAAATCATTGTTGACTTCATCGAAGATGGCGTGATCATGCAGACGATGGGTAAGGAGGGTCTCGCTTGGACTCCTTTCCTCTTAACAATGTTCTTGTTCATCTATCTCTGCAACGTTCCTGGAATTATTCCGTTCTTCCAGATGCCTGCAACTGCGCGTATGGCAGTGCCAATGTTCCTTGCATTGCTCGTGTGGGTTGTCTTCAACGCAACCGGCATTAAGCACCAAGGCCCCATCGGTTACTTCAAGAGCGTTCTCTTTCCTCCAGGTGTACCCAAGGCTCTCTACATCTTGGTGACACCAATCGAACTCATCTCCACGATGCTTGTTCGTCCGTTCTCTCTCGCAGTTCGTTTGTTCGCAAACATGCTTGCTGGTCACATTCTTCTTGTGACCTTCGCATTGCTCTCTGAGGCTTTGTTCCAAGCAAAGGACAAGATCCTCATCCCCGTCGGCATCTTGCCGTTCTTCATGCTCGTGTTCCTTACGTCGTTCGAGGTGCTCGTCGCGTTCTTGCAGGCGTACATTTTCGCCATGCTTGCCGCGGTGTACATCGGCGGAGCGGCTCATCCGGAGCACTAGGCCACAACAAGGTCTCCCAACCCAAATCACTAACTAGGAGAAATCAAAATGGAAGCACTTTCACTGCTCGCAGCAGCCGAACCCATCGTCAAGGACCCAAACTCCGTTGGCGGCGGATTGACAGCTCTTGGTGCAGGTCTCGCTTACGGCTTTGCCGCAATCGGACCAGCACTCGGAATTGGCAACCTCGTCGGTAAGTCCGTCGAGGCAATGGCACGTCAGCCAGAGGCTGCCGGCATGGTTCGTACCACGATGTTCCTCGGTATTGCATTTACCGAAGCACTCGCCCTTATCGGCTTCGTGGTCTTCATTCTTCTCAAGTTCGCCTAATCCGCGAACTTGAGTCCGAGTCCACAATCGTCCTCCGTTTATTCGGAGACCAGGAGATGAGATGCTGACTGCGATAGTCACCCAAACGGGTGATCAGGTGCAGGTCCGTCTTGTGTCGTCAGAATCGACAGACACAACGGTTCCAGAAGCAGAAGCGATGATGGCGTCCTCAGCACCAGCTGAGACAACATCAGGCGAAACTGTTGCTGAAACCAAGACGGCACCAAACCCGGTCAACCCAGCGAAAAATGAAATGTTGTGGGCTGCAGGGTCCTTCTTGGTACTGTTTGTGCTCATGCGTTATTTCCTGTTCCCGCGTTTGAAGAAGAGCACTGAGGCGCGCTACGCGTCAATCCGTGCGAACTCTGAAGGTGCAGATCAGGTGAAGGCCGACGCAAAGTCCGACGTTGCCGAATATGAGAAGGCTCTCGCCGCAGCACGCGCCGAAGCAGCCGGTCGTATCGATGCAGCTCGTCAGACTGTCGACAATGAGCGCAATGCACAGTTGGCGCAAGTCAATGCACGCATCGCAGCAGCTCGTGCCGAAGCAGACCAGCAAAACGCAGCAGCACGTGCCGCAGCGCAAGGCGATGTCGCCTCTGCAGTTGCCACCGTTGCATCACGCGTCGCTGAGATTGCTCTTGGTAAGACTCCTGACGCATCAGTTGTGAACGCAGCTGTTGCATCTGCAATGGAGGGCAACCGCTCATGATCAACGCAGCACTTACCTCGGTCCTCTTCGCAAGTGAAGGTGGAGCTCCTACGTACGAGAGCCATCACTGGCTTTTGCCTGAGACGTTCGAAATCATTTACGGCGGCATCTCCTCCGAGCGCGCACGCATCCTTGCTGAAGCAGATGCTGCTGCAGCAACCGTCCTCTCTGAAGGTCGCGCACGCGTCGCTGCTGAAATGGCAGACGTCGAAGCAAAGGCACTTGCAGACATCGCAAACGCTTCTGGTCGCGTGCAAGACGAACTTGCATCCGACATCAAGCGCCTTGCACGTCTTGCTTCCGACAAGGTCATCGCTTCTGCGGTGAACGATTCGGTTCGCCAAGACCTCATTGAAAACTTCATCTCAGGAGTCGCACGATGAGCATCGACGCATACGTTTCATCTCTCTCGGCCATCGCCGCTTCCGAGGGTGTCCTCGATCGTGTTGAGGCAGAGTTCTCAGCGGTCGTTCGCGCTATCGATGCAAACGATGATCTCCGCAGCAAGCTGACCGATGAGTTGCTTCCCATCGCAGTGCGCCAGCAGATCATCGAGAAGCTTCTCGAAGGCAAGGCTCATCGCCTCACCGCTCAATTCATCTCACTTGTTCTTGGTGCTGGCAAGGCACGCGATCTTCGCGCAATTGCCGCAGCAATTAGCGAGAACGTTGCAGGCAGCGCCGGCCGTAAGGTCGCCGAAGTTCGTAGCGCCGTTGAACTTTCCGAAGACCAGCAGAAGCGCCTCGCTGATGCCCTTGGAAAGAAGTTCAACACTCAGGTGAATCTCAAGGTTGTTGTTGACCCAACCGTCGTTGGTGGCATCGTTGCCACTGTCGGCGATGAAGTCATCGACGCCTCCGTCCGCAGCAAGCTCGACCAGCTCAAGAGCCGGTTGTAAAGAACATTTCGCGTAAAGAAGGAAGACATGGCAGACATCACATTCTCCGCCAGTGACATCGCATCGGCGATTACAGGTGGCCTTGACGGCTACTCACAATCGCTCGAGGCAACCACTGTTGGTCGCGTCGCAGAAGTGGGCGACGGTATCGCCCGCGTTTCGGGCTTGCCTAACTGCATGGTGAACGAACTTCTCGAGTTCGAGGACGGAACCGTTGGTCTCGCTCTCAACCTTGATGAAGATCTCATCGGTGCAGTAGTGCTCGGCGAAGCCGACTCCATTGAAGAAGGCCAGGCTGTAAAAGCAACTGGTCGCATTCTCTCGGTGCCAGTAGGCGACGCAATGCTTGGTCGCGTTGTGAACGCACTCGGTACTCCGATTGACGGCAAGGGTGACATCGTTGGTGCAATTAGCCGCCCCGTAGAAGTCCAGGCTCCTGGCATCATGGGTCGCAAGCCAGTGCACGAACCATTGCAGACCGGCATCAAGTCGATCGACGCAATGACACCAATTGGTCGCGGTCAGCGCGAGCTCATCATTGGTGACCGTAAGACCGGTAAGACAACAGTCGCAATCGACACCATCATCAACCAGCGTGGTCTTGGTGTGAAGTGCATTTACGTTGCAATCGGTCAGAAGGGTTCCACCATCGCAAACACGGTGGAAACACTTCGTCAGCACGGCGCACTTGAATACACAGTTGTTGTTGCTGCTCCTGCATCAGAGCCTGCACCGTTCAAGTACCTCGCTCCATACTCTGGTTGCGCAATCGGTCAGCAGTGGATGGAAAACGGCGAGCATGCACTCATCGTTTATGACGACCTTTCCAAGCAGGCTGAGGCATACCGCCAGATGTCATTGCTTCTTCGTCGTCCACCAGGCCGTGAGGCATACCCTGGCGACGTTTTCTATCTCCACAGCCGCCTCCTCGAGCGCGCAGCAAAGCTGAGCGACGAGAACAAGGCTGGTTCACTCACTGCATTGCCAGTGATTGAAACCAAGGCAGGCGACGTGTCCGCATACATTCCGACCAACGTGATTTCGATTACCGACGGTCAGGTGTACTTGCAGGACAACCTCTTCAAGTCAGGTATTCGTCCTGCAGTTGACGTAGGTGTGTCAGTGTCTCGCGTGGGTGGTGCTGCACAGACCAAGGCAATGAAGGGTGTCTCTGGCACCTTGAAGCTTGACCTTGCGCAGTTCCGTGAGCTTGAAGCATTCGCAACATTCGGTTCCGAACTTGACGCCGTGTCGAAGGCACAGCTTGAGCGCGGTTACCGCTTGGTGGAATTACTGAAGCAAAACCTCAACTCGCCAATGCCAGTTGCTGAGCAGGTCGTTTCGATCTTCGCCGGCACCAAGGGCTACCTCGACTCCATCCCCGTTGCAGACGTGTCACGTTTCGAAAGCGAATTGCTTGCGTACGTGAACTCACGTCATGGCGCGATGATGGCTGAACTTCGTACGAATGCAAAGGCCGACGTGCCTGCCGACCTCGGCGACATCGTTGCTGCATTCAAGGCACAGTTCAAGGTCACTGGCCCGAAGGCTGGTTCTGTTGATCCAACTGCAACTTCTGCCGATGCACTCGGTGAAGCAGCAAGCAACAAGACCCTCGCGACGGAGTAATTAAGTGGCTGGCGGTCAGGAACGAATTCTGCGCGGACGCATCAAGTCCGTTCAGGCGACAAAGAAAATCACACGTGCAATGGAGCTCATCGCTGCATCGCGCATCGTGAAGGCGCAGCAACGCGTCGTCGCAGCCGTGCCGTACAGCGACATGATTACTGAAGTTGTTCGCGATCTTTCAGCAGCCGGCGCAGGAAGCGAATCACCTTTGCTTGCTGGTCGTTCTGAAGTGAAGAACGTTTGCTACGTCGTGTTGTCAGCCGACCGCGGTCTCTGCGGTGGTTACAACGCTGGCGTCCTTCGCGCCACTGAAGGCGAGATCAAAGAAGACGCACTCAAGGGTCGCAACCACACAGTTGTCGCTATCGGCCGTAAGGCTGAGGGTTACTTCCGCTTCCGCGGTTACAACATCGGCAAGTCATTTGCTGGCTTCACCGACAATCCCACGTATGCAATCGCCAAGGAAATTGGTGAGTACGTCACAGGTTTGTATGAAGCTGGCGAAGTTGATCGCGTTGAGTTGGTGTACACCCGTTTCATTACTGCCGGTTCACAAGAAGTGGTGCAGCGTCCATTGGTTCCTCTCGACACTCAAGTCACCGAAGGTGGCGACGGTAAGTCAGAGGGCGGACGCGACTACGAGTTCGAGCCAACACCAGAAACAATTCTCGAGACATTGCTCCCGCGCTACGTCGAGGCCCGCGTGTATGCGGCACTCCTCAACGCAGCAGCGTCAGAGCATGCCTTCCGTCAGCGCGCGATGAAGTCTGCAACAGACAACGCCGAAGAGCTGATCAAGACCCTTTCACGAATCATGAACCGAGCCCGCCAGGACTCGATCACGACCGAAATCATGGAAATCGTCGGCGGTGCCGAAGCCATGTCGGCCGGTAATTAAGAGCGACTAAGTAGGAGAAATCCAGATGAGCATGACAGAGACAAAGCACGAAGGAAAGGTTGTTGCAATCGCCGGTCCCGTTATCGACGTGCAATTCCCTCGCGGATACCTTCCCGAGTTGAACTCAGCAATTGAGTTCGACATCGTCGTGGAAGGAAAGACCACAACGGTTCTTGCCGAAGTTGCACAGCAACTTGGTGACAGCCGCGTGCGTGCCGTGTGCCTCAAGCCAACAGACGGACTCAAGCGCGGAACCACCGTGCGCGACACCGGCCACGGCATTCAGGTGCCCGTTGGTAACCGCACCCTTGGTCACGTATGGAACGTGTGGGGCGAAGTGCTCGACGGCAAGAACTCCGACTTCGATGACATCGAGCGTTGGGACATTCACCGTCCAGCTCCTGCATTCGACACACTCGAGCCATCAAAGCGCATGTTCGAGACCGGAATTAAGGTCATCGACCTTCTCACCCCATACCTCGCTGGTGGAAAGATCGGCTTGTTCGGTGGTGCAGGAGTGGGTAAGACCGTTCTCATTACCGAGATGATCAACCGCGTTGCTTCCAAGCACGGTGGTGTGTCTGTGTTCGCCGGTGTTGGTGAGCGCACACGTGAAGGCACCGACCTTCGTCTTGAAATGGAAGAGTCGGGCGTATTCGAAAAGGCAGCCTTAGTGTTCGGCCAGATGGACGAACCACCTGGCGTGCGTCTTCGCGTTGCTCTGTCGGCTCTCACCATGGCCGAGTACTTCCGTGACGTACAGAACCAGGACGTGTTGTTGTTCATCGACAACATCTTCCGTTTCGTGCAGGCAGGTTCCGAAGTGTCAACACTTCTTGGCCGTATGCCTTCCGCTGTGGGTTACCAGCCAACACTCGCCGACGAAATGGGTCAGCTCCAGGAGCGCATTACGTCGACACGTGGCCGTTCGATTACATCTCTTCAGGCCGTATACGTGCCTGCTGACGACTACACCGACCCAGCACCGTTCACCACGTTCACCTTCCTCGATGCAACCACCGAACTTTCACGTTCGATCGCATCGTTGGGTATCTACCCAGCTGTGGACCCATTGGCATCAACGTCAACCATCCTTACGCCAGAGACCGTGGGTGACCGTCACTACGCAGTGGCACGTCGCGTGCAGGAAATCCTCCAGCGCTACAAGGAACTCCAAGACATCATCGCGATTCTTGGTCTCGACGAATTGTCTGAAGAAGACCGCCAGATCGTGTCACGTGCACGTAAGGTGCAGCGCTTCCTCAGCCAGCCGTTCTACGTTGCTGAAGTGTTCACCGGTGTTAAGGGCGAATACGTTCCAGTTGCTGAAACAGTTGAATCGTTCGAATCACTCATCAACGGTGAACTCGACGAAGTGCCAGAACAGGCATTCCTCAACGTCGGTTCCGTCGAGCAGGTTCTCGCGAAGGCAAAGGCTCTTCAGGAGAACGCATAATGGCTGAGTCCAACGGCACGATGCGCGTCGAGGTGGTGTCACCCGAGCGAGTTCTTTTCTCCGGAGAAGGCACGCAGGTCATCACACGTACGCTCGAAGGGGGAGAGGTTGCTTTCCTTCCTGGTCACGCTGCGTTTCTTGGTGCACTCACCGAGAATCACACGCGCATCTACTTGGCCGACGGCACCATTCAGAACCTTGCTGTTCACCTTGGATTCGTTGAAGTAGGCGCAGATCATGTGACCATCCTCAGCGACGCTGCTGAACTTGAAGAAGACATCGACGCTGCTGCAGTGCGTGCAGCGAAGGTTCGTCTCGAAGAGCAGTTGCGCACCGAGCATTCAGCCGAAGTAGAAGCGGAATTACGTCGCACACATGCGCGCATCGCGGCTACTGGCGGAATCGAATCCGGACACTAAGAACAATTCCTCATTGAGGACATAAAAAAGGCACCCTGCAAAGGGTGCCTTTTTTATTGACTAATTTGCAGTTGAAATCAGTTGTAATCGATTTCGCTGAACTGAGAAATCTTGTCAAGACGATGCTGTGCATCAATGAGACGAACTGTTCCGCTGCGTGAACGCATCACGAGGCTCTGTGTGTGCACCACGCCAGGCGTGAAGCGAACACCATCGAGGAGTTCACCATCCGTCACGCCGGTTGCGGCGAAGAAGCAGTTGTCACCTTGCACTAGATCATTCGTGGTGAGGATGCGGTCAATGTTGTAACCGGCATCGATGGCTTGCTTGCGCTCGTCCTCGGAGCGTGGCCACAAGCGGCCCTGAATCTCTCCGCCCATGCACTTGAGCGCTGCTGCTGCAACAACTCCTTCGGGGGTTCCACCAATGCCGAACATGATGTCGACGCCAGCCTTTGGCCAGCAAGTAGCAATGGCAGCGAAGATGTCGCCGTCGGAGATGAGCTTGATGCGTGCACCTGATGCACGCACTTCTTCGATGAGCTCATCGTGGCGAGGACGGTCGAGGATCATGACAGTGAGGTCACGGATGCTTTCACCCTTTGCCTTGGCAACCCACTTGAGGTTCTGCGTTGCTGATGCGGTGATGTCGATAGAGCCGACAGCCTCGGGGCCAACGGCAATCTTCTCCATGTAGAAACATGGGCCTGGGTCGAACATGCTTCCGCGCTCCGACACTGCAATCACAGCGATGGCGTTTCCGCGACCAGAGGCGGTGAGGGAGGTGCCATCAATGGGGTCCACGGCAACGTCGGTGAGAGGCTCTGAGCCGTCGCCGACTTCTTCTCCGTTGAACAACATTGGAGCGTCGTCCTTCTCGCCTTCACCGATGACCACGATGCCTGACATCGGGACGGTGGACAAGACGGTTCGCATGGCGTCAACGGCAGCGCCATCGGCTCCGTTTTTGTCGCCTCGGCCTACCCAGCGCGAACCAGCCATGGCGGCTGCTTCGGTGGTGCGGACGAGTTCGAGGGCAAGGTTGCGGTCGGGGCGCTGTGTCGGCATGACTCCAACCTAGTGCGGTGGCTAGCCTGCCCCCGTGCCCCACATCCCCCTTTCCCTCTGCTTGTCGGGCAGAGACGTCACAGATGTCCGTGTTCGGCCTGGGGGTCTTTGGGTGTCGGGGGTGCTCTCCGAGCCCGGCCTTGAAGGTGCCATTAATCGCTTACAGATGTGGAACATCTCAGACTCCAGCGAAGTGGTGGACATTCTGCTGGAGCCCACGCCGATAAACGGTCGCGGTTTGTCCGGAGGTGTGCACGTATGGGATCACGATGGGAATCGTGTGTTCGTTGTGACGAAGTCGGAAGGCATTGTTGAAGTCACTTTGGAAAACGATGTTCCGATACGCGTGCGACGACTTCCGTTTGACACGTCGCGTAGTTGGTCAACGCCAGCGTTTGATTACATGAATCGTTCATTGTTTGTCATCGCCGATTGGAGTGAGTTGTGGGGCTGCAATGTTGGCAGTGGAGACCCCTGGCTCGTTCATACTTCTGAAGGATTTGCGATGGATGCTGCGGCGGGTGCCGACGGCATGTGCTTGGAATGGCAGCGTCCACAGATGTCGTGGACAGAAAGCACGATTTACCCTGATCCTTCCACGCCGAATGTGTCGATGCAGCAACCGCGCTTTAGTCCCGACGGCACCAGTTTCGGATACATCGATGATGCGCGTGGAATTGCCAATGTTCGAGTCCTTGCAGACCGCATCGTTGATCACGATGTGGTGATTGAAGATGATTGCGAACACGGAGGTCCTACATGGGGCCCGGGGCAGCGCACGTGGTGTTTCAACTCTGACGGCACTCGCGTTGCGTACACGCGCAACGAAAATGGTTTTGGTTCTTTGTGGATTTATGACCGTGCAACAGAGGAACGAACTTTTGTGGGACGTGGCATTCACGGTTGTCTTTCATGGGAGAACAACACATTGGCAGCACTGCGCAGTGGTGCGCGGACGCCACAACAAGTCGTGACGTATGACGTGAGCAATCTGGACGAGATTCAGCGCACGGTGTTGGTGAAGCCTGCTGATGAGTTGTGGTTGACGCCCGAGATTGAGGAAGAACTCGTCGAACCATCAGTGCATGTTGTGGAGAATGGCGATGTCAACGTTCCGTATCGCTTGTATCGATCCACAAAGCCACCATTTGGTCTCATGGTCTGGGTGCATGGCGGTCCCATTGATCAGTGGCAAGTCACGTTCCGTCCGCGCCTGACGTATTGGCTGTCACGTGGTTGGTCGATTGCGGTGGTTGATCATCGTGGCACCACGGGACATGGTCGCGACTTTGCGCTGGCACTCGAAGGCAAGTGGGGCAGTGCAGATTCGTCTGACACCTTTGCGGTACTGCAACAGGTGCAGCGAGTGTTTGGATATCGTCCCGAACGGACAGTGTTAATGGGCGGAAGTGCCGGTGGATTGACGGTCTTGAACACCATCGCTCTTGACCCCGCATTGGTTGCGGGTGCGGTGTTGAATTTCCCTGTCGTGGATCTTGGCGAGTTGATGAAGGGAGATGACCCTTTTGAATCCCACTACATGCCTCGTCTGATTGGTGCTTCGTCGCCCGAGGACCCGCTTCTTCATTCCCGTTCGCCATTGAAATGGGCACACCGCATTGCTCGGGTACCACTGTTGGTCTTCCATGGCGACCAAGACCACTCCGTTCCACTCATTCACTCAGAACGTCTCCGCAATGTGGTGCGAGCCGCTGGTGGGCGGATGCAATTGGAAGTGATGCCCGGGGAAGGCCATGGATTCCGTGATCCACTGAATGTGATTCGTGAATATTCCTTCACGGAAGAGTTCTTGAACTCGTTGTTGTGATGATGTGTCGCATGTCTTCACGGTGCCCACTACTCGCTAGATAGCGTCACAGTTATGTTGCTGGCCGAGCTTGAGATCTTCCATTCACGGCCTATTGCCCCGACTCGGCGTATCTCACTTGGGCATGTGTATTTGCCTGTAGATCCTGCCCCTGGATTCGGCGGTTTGCTGTTGGGCGCGATTCTTTCAGTGCACATTCGTGACGTTGATGAAGACTTCCATGTTGATATCCAACGACTACTGAATGAAGTGGAGCGAGGTAGTCGAGTGGTGCAACCGCGATTGCGTCATCGTTTTCAAGTCGACCGCCACGGATTGACGCACAGTTCGCATCGACTCATCGGAGTCGGTGACACAGTGGAGTTCGAACTGAATAGCAATGGTTCGCCGCTGCAACAGGTTCTTGGATGCATTTATGTCTTGGAACGTCTTGATGAAGAGACGCGAAAAGTTCTGGTGCCGATGATGCGCAAAGCATTCACATGGCGTGGTCCCATCGGACCATCATTCATCTCCTACCTAGCGGGCTCACGCACTTCTGCTGTCTCTGCTCTTGCGGACCCACGTGCGTGGGCGCTCGACATTCTTGGTTTCCCTGGCGGCACGGTAAAGCCTTCGAAGCGCGAAGTGATGAGTCGTTTTCGCGCAAGTATGCGGGATGCACATCCTGATCATGGCGGTGATGAGAAGGTGGCCAGCAAAGTAATGGTTGATATTTCAGAAGCCCGCCGCATTTTGCTCGACACACTGTGAGAGCGGCATTGGTATGACTTCCATCAAAGGCGTCGTTCTTTTTCCTGGTTCGGGCTCATCGTCGACACATTCATCTTTGATCGCGATGGAGTCCGCACTTTCTCCCGTGCCCGTGGCTCGCGTTGATTTTCCTTATCGCAAGGCGGGGAAGTCATTTCCTGACAAAGCGCCCGTGTTGGTGCAGTGCGTGAAAGATGAAGTGCGCGCCTTCGCCAAGTCATTAGGTGCTTCAACGGAAGAACTTGTCATAGGTGGGCGTTCCATGGGTGGTCGCATGTGTTCGATGGCCGTCACCGACGCAGAGGATCCGCTGGACGTTGCAGGACTCGTTCTTGTTTCGTATCCGTTGCATCCGCCAAAGAAGCCGGAAAAATTGCGAACGGAGCATTTGCCCGCGCTTCGTACGAGCACATTGTGCGTAAGCGGTACTCGTGATGACTTCGGAACTCCAGAAGAGTTAACGAATGCGTTCGCAGTGGTGCCTGCAAATGTTCAGTGGCAGTGGATTGAAAACGCTCGACATGAATTGGCGCGTAAAGATGACATCGTCGCGGCAATTGCTGCGGAATGGATCAGTTCTTTGTAGCGGAGTCGATGTCGTTGGGAACGATGTCTTCCAATTCAAGGTGTGCAGTTTCCGGATAGCGGAACCACACAATCAGTGACGCAACAACCGGTCCGAGCGCCAGCCACAACATCACTGTTCCGTAATTGATGCCGGTATCCAGGACGTAGCCGCCACCTATGAGTCCGATACTTCCACCAATGAGGGCAGAGGTCATGATGATGCCGCCCGCGATGCTGCGGACATGGGTGGGGAAGAGTTCCCCGCGATACACAGCCATCGCGGGATACGAGATGCCAAGCGCAAGTCCGCCTGCGATAGCGATGACCCACATGGCTGTTCCAGAGACTGCAAAGGACATGGCCATCAGAAGTGCACCCACCGGAACCATCGTGGCTCCCAGAATGCGTCGGCCTCGTTCGTCTGCAATACGTCCACCTACGAGAAGACCTAAGCCCGCTGGCATGGAAGTTGCGATGGTGAAGAGTGCAACGAGAGCAGCAGAGTATCCACGGGTCTCTTTGAGGTAGCGATTCTGAAAGATTGATGCAGTTGCGATGTACACGTTCGTCAGAAACACAACGGTGCAGATTCGTCCGAGGTTGCGGCGTAAAGCAGGAAGCGATCGAAGATGACGGGTAGAGAATGCGTTGTGTTGTTTCTCGAAGCGTTGAGATTCAGGTAGCCACTTCGTCAGCGCAACTGCAATGCCAAGCCACACAAGAGTGATGAGATACACAAGGCGCCAGGAGCGTTCACCTAAATCTGCGAGAGGAAGAGCTGTGACAGCAATGCCCGCACCAAATCCGCTGCACATCGCGAGAACTCCTGTGGCAAATGCGCGCGAGTTCTTAGGCATCTCTTCAATAGCGATGACTGCAATGAGAATGTCGAGAGTTAACCCAAGAGGACGTCCGATGGTTTGCGTTGCGACGAGAATGGGAAACGATGGGGCAATCGCGCCAAGAGCGCACACAATGGGGGCGACCCACGCCATCGCGAGAACCATGGGTCGCCGGCCTCTGCGGTCGGCGAGAACGACAAGCGGCAGGCAGATGATGATGCCCCAACGCACGACGGCTGCACCGATGCCCTGACCAGAGGTGGCCACGCCGAACTCGTCTGCGGCGTACGCGACGGTTTGGGTGAACAAGGTGTTGGTGAAGGCTGCCGACATCGATGCCAAGGCCATCAGAACGACGATTTGGCGCTGTCGAGGAGTCAGAGTGTCTGAGGGCAGAGCCCATGTGGGCAGGCGCATTGTGGGTGTCCTCCCTTTCATGGGTATGGCGGGAGCATACTGATACCCATGTCAGAAGGGTCAAACACAATGGGCGATGTCATCGTCGCCTCTCAGAGTGGACCCCTTTCCGGTGAGGTCATCGTCCCTGGGGCGAAGAATTCCGTCCTCAAATTGATGGCTGCCACTCTTTTGGCAGATGGTCGATACCTGCTGACGAACGCCCCAGTGATTGTGGACGTGGACATCATGGCGGACCTACTCACGGCAGTGGGCCTGAGTATTTCCTTCCTGCCGGCAGCCCCCGGTGAAGTCGGGCAGCGCATTGAGATTGTGAACTCAGGTGCGATCACTCCGGTTGCGCCTTTTGAACTTGCGGACCGCATTCGCGCTTCTGTCAATTTGGTGGGTCCATTGCTGGGTCGTTGTGGCGAGATTGATATTGCACTCCCTGGTGGTGATGACTTTGGTGGTCGTCCTATCGACATGCACCTACGCGGACTTGAAGCGATGGGTGCAACTTTTGATGTCACAACAGAGGGCATCATCGGACGTGCATCGCGGTTGCGAGGTGCAGATATTGATTTTGATTTCCCCAGTGTTGGTGCAACTGAAAACATTGTGATGGCAGCTGTCGTTGCTGAAGGTGTTACGACATTGCGTAATGCCGCACGCGAACCCGAGATCGTCGACCTCTGCAACATGTTGCGGAAAATGGGTTGCCGTATTGAAGGAATTGGCACGTCGACTTTGACCATTACTGGTGTGGAATATGCAACGTTGCAGGCAGTCACTCATGAAGTGGTGACTGACCGAGTGCAGGCAGCTACGTATATTGCAGCCGTCGCGATGTGTGGTGGCACTGTGCACGTTGGACGTGCAGTTGCAGAACACATGGGCATGATGTTGTCGCGGTTTACAGACATGGGCATCGCCTTTGATATTTCGTCCGATGGAATCACGGCAACTGCGCCTGGTCGTCTTACTGCAATCAATGTTGCAACACTTCCGTATCCCGGAGTTGCCACGGACTACAAGCCCCTCATCGTTGCCATGCTGTCTGTTGCCAACGGTGTGGGCATCGTCACGGAGAACTTGTATCCCGGTCGCTTCCGTTACGTAGAAGAACTTCGCAAGTTGGGCGCTGACATCACGATTGATGGACACCATGCATCAGTGCGAGGTGTGGAACATCTCACGGGTGCAACTGTGGTCGCCCCTGACATTCGTGCAGGAGCTGCTTTGGTGGTCGCGGGTCTTGCTGCCACGGGGATGACGGAAATTGGTGACGTCTTCCATATCGATCGTGGCTACGACGACATTGTGGGTCGTCTTGCTTCTCTTGGAGCGTCGATTACTCGGATTCAGCCTCAGGGGTAGTTTCCGGGTCGGAGTTGTCGGGTGGCGGAAGTCGCTTGGCACGCGTGGTGGCAAGCCGTAGAAGCCCAAATATGACGGCAATGGGCACCGCTGCATAAAGGAACTCGTCCCATCCACCTTGGTGCGCCAACATGTTCCCGAGGTTAGGCGAGCAGGGGTCCGCGGTAGGTATCGTCTTATGGGTATTGGAGGACGATATGACAATGCGTCAGCAAGTCGAAGAGACAATTGAAGTCATTAGGCCAGCACTGCAGGCCGACGGTGGCGACATCATCCTTCGCGAAGTAGATGAATCAACAGGCATCGTGACTGTGACTCTCACTGGCGCTTGCACCACTTGTCCTGCTTCCGATCAGACATTGAAGGCTGGCATTGAGCGCATCATGCGTGATCGCATCGACGGCGTGACCGAGGTTCTTCAGGTCGCCTAAATGAGCCGCCGCAACCTCAGCCCCTCTGAACTCTTTGACGCTGCATGTGCTGGCGACCGTGCTGCGCTTGCGCGTGTGTTGTCGTTGCTTGAGCGTGGCGATGTTGTCGCTCGTGAAGTGGGCCGTATGGCGTACAAGCGGGGTGGTCAGGGATATACCGTGGGCATCACAGGTGCGCCAGGTGCTGGCAAGAGCACACTCACCAGCGCTGTCATCAAGCACCTGCGCTCCTTGCAATTAGAGATCGCAGTTCTCGCAATTGACCCTTCATCGCCATTCACGGGCGGTGCCATCTTGGGTGACCGCGTGCGCATGCAAGATCATGCAACGGACCCTGGCGTGTTTATTCGCTCGATGGCAACGCGTGGTCACTTGGGCGGCTTGTCGTTGTCGACACCAGAAGCCATTCGCATGTTGGATGCAGTGGGTCGTCAGTGGATTCTTGTGGAAACCGTTGGTGTTGGTCAGGTGGAAGTGGAAATCGCCGGCAAGGCAGACACCACTGTTGTTGTGTTGAACCCTGGCTGGGGCGACTCGGTGCAGGCAAACAAAGCAGGCCTGATGGAGATCGCAGACATTTTCGTGATTAACAAGGCCGACCGTAAGGGTGTGGAAGAAACTCGTCGCGACATTGAACAGATGTTGGAACTGAGTGATCTTGCCCACGATGCATGGCGTCCACCCATCATCGCCACCGTGGGCAATACGGGTGAAGGTGTTGTCAACTTGTGGGATGCAGTTGTTGAGCATCGTGCTTCGATTGAAGCAAGTGGCGAGTTGCAAAAGCGCCGTGACTTCCGCTTGCGTGAAGAGCTACGTGAAATCGTTGCGCGCCGCTTGGAGCAGCGCGCGCGTGAGATTTGTACGGGCGATCAGTGGGAAAGCTTGCAAGACGGAGTTCTCGATCGTTCTATCGACCCATGGTCGGCAGCCGATGAAATGTTGAAAGGCGTGGGGGCATAGTCATGTCGGACCAAGATCTTGTTTTGTTGGAGCGTCAATAGAACGGCGTTGCTGTCGTCACGCTCAACTCGCCCAAAGTGAATGCATTGTCCACGCAGTTGTTGGGCCGTTTGTTGGAAGTGGCACAAGAACTCACATCACAACCAGCAGGTGCTGTTGTCATCACCGGCGGTGATCGTTTGTTTGCAGCCGGCGCCGACATTTCGCAATTCGGTGGCTCAGAGGATGCTCGCCGTATCGGTGGTGCATTCCATGCTGCATTGAATGCGGTTGCAGATATTCCTGCCATTGTGATTGCAGCCATCAGTGGTTATGCATTGGGCGGCGGATGCGAACTTGCACTTGCTTGTGATTACCGCATCGCATCCACAAAGGCAGTGTTCGGACAGCCAGAGATCCTGTTGGGCATCATCCCTGGTGGCGGCGGCACGCAGCGCTTGCCTCGCGTTGTTGGACCAAGTCGTGCCAAGGAACTGATGGTCACAGGTCGTCAAGTGAAGTCTGATGAGGCCTTGCGCATTGGTCTTGCCGATGAAGTAGTGGAGCCAGAAGAACTCATGTCTCGTGCGTTGGAGCTTGCTGGAACAATTTCCTCGGGTGCAACAGTGGCAGCTCGCATTATCAAGCGTGTTGTTAATGAAGGTATTGAGACTGATATTGCCTCCGGACTTGCCGGTGAGCTTGCAGCATTCGAAGAAGTGTTCCGCACGGAAGACAGCCAGATTGGTGTGAAGAGCTTCCTTGAGAATGGCCCGGGCAAGGCAACCTTCACAGGTCGCTAACTCATGCATCATTTCCGCGCACCTCATGCGCGTCGATTCATCTCTGCATCGCTCATGATCGGCATTGCATTCATCATCTTTGGTTTGTCATTCGGCGTGCTAGCGGTCTCCGCTGGTGCAACTGTTCTGCAGTCGTGTGCAATGTCGTTGTTGATCTTCACGGGCGCATCGCAAATGTCTGCCGTCAGTGTGATTGCAACGGGCGGAAGTGCTGCAAGTGCATTCGGTGGTGCAGTCTTGTTGTCGGGACGCAACGCGGTGTATGGCCTTGCGATGGCGCCAGTGTTGCGCGGTAGCTCGTTGCCTGCGCGCTTGCTGGGTGCTCAGTGGGTGATTGATGAAACCACCGCAGTGGTATCTGCTGAAACTGATCCAGCTACACGACGCACTGCATTCTGGATTTCGGGTGCCATTCTCTACGCAAGTTGGAACATTGGAACATTCCTTGGTGCACTATTGGGCTCGAGCATTAACCCCAGTGACTTCGGGCTTGATGTCGCTTTCCCTGTGATGTTTACCGCAATGGTGGCATCTCATCTGAAAACAAAACAAGGTCGATTGGCCGCAGTGTTTGGTGCTGTCGCAGCAGTAGCACTTGCGCCGTTCATGCCCATTGGATTGCCGATTCTTATTTCCGCATTCGGCATGTTGTTCGGTCTTGCGCCACGTTCCGAAGAATCGACTCATTCGGCAGATGAGGTCGCGCCATGACCTGGACCTTGATTCTTAGCCTCGCAGCGTCGGCGTACTTCTTGAAGTTGCTGGGCAGTGTCATCATCGGCCACTGGACGATGCCCCCAGCGTTAGAGCGTTGTCTGATGTTGATACCGGCAGCGCTGTTGTCTGGTCTCATTGCAAAAGACACGTTTACGGTGGGGCATCAGCTGGGCGTAGATGCACGTGCTGCAGGTTTGGCAGTCGCTGTTATTGCCACATGGCGTAAGTTGCCGTTTGTTGTGATCATCATCGGTGGCGTGGGCACGACCGCGTTGATCTGCTTGTTTGTCTAACGGGTAATCAGGCGTTTTCGACGAGCTTCTTCAGCTCTCGCAAGTTGCGACGCCAAATTGCTTTCATCACGATCTGCCCGCCT
>JACCDL011317942.1_pt1 | contig 29360 bp, 24 predicted proteins | sample 7441931 | NCBI WGS metagenome assembly JACCDL01 (sample SAMN15323437, study PRJNA562643) | freshwater metagenome | isolation source: river surface water | place: USA:Blue River Watershed | collected 2017-08-16 | reverse complement strand
CTCACACTGAGGGGGTGCCTGTCCGAAGCCTGACCCCAGCCATTCAAGGAATGACGTTAGTGCGATCGGCTGTCGGGGGATTCCCGCGAGCTCTTCGGGGGTGGCATATTGCGTCAAAGACCGGAGGCATCTATCTCGCAAAGCCCGTGTCAACCGTTAGGCAGCTCATCGAACTCTCCAAGCATCACACAACGCAGACGGGCTTACCGCCGTTCGAGACGCGCTTGCGTATTGCCACAGGCGGGGATGCGGGCATTTGGCTACTGGAGCCGACCGGCATGCAGGAACAGTCCGCGCCTAAGAGAAACTGGTTGCGATCCGTGTTTGCTGGTAGCGCGCGTATCGACCGCTGGGCTCTTGGGCTCGGGGCTATCGCGTTACTCAACGCACTGCTCATTTCGACCACGTCAGCTGTTGGCCCAACAAGCGGAACCGACTTCACTGAGGTAGCCACCACGTTGCGCGGGAATGCTCGCAACGCAAGCGTTGGTTCGTCGCAGCGTACTCCAACGCCGACCACACCGAGCAAGCCGCCGATTCAGAGGCTGTGCGCCATGTGGATAGATTTCGGGGGAGTCGCAATCGTTGTCTCGCCTGGCCAAACCGACGCGCAATCGCTCGAACGCTTATCGCTAACCGACGAAAGTAAAAAGCGGGCGCCTGCTTGCGCAGACACCCGCTGATTATGCGTGGATTACAGCCCGAGGTCACCCTCGAAGTTGCCAGCCTCGAGACGGTTCTTGACGTCAACCAGGAAGCGGCTTGCGTCGGCACCATCGACGATGCGGTGGTCGTAAGAAAGAGCAAGGTAAACCATGCTGCGAACAGCGATGGTGTCGTTGCCCAGGTCATCGGTGACAACCACTGGGCGCTTGGTCACAATGCCAGTACCCAAGATCGCTACCTGAGGCAGGAACACGACCGGGGTGTCGAACAGCGCGCCGCGCGAGCCCGTGTTGGTCAGGGTGAAGGTGCCACCGCTCAGCTCGTCTGGCTTCAGCTGGTTGGCGCGGGTGCGGGCAGCGAGATCTGCGATCTGGCTGGCGATCTGAGCGATGTTAAGGGTTGATGCGTCACGCAGGACCGGGGTTAGCAGGCCGCGCTCGGTGTCAACCGCAAAGCTGATGTTCTCGGTGCCGTGGTAGACGATGTTGTCACCATCGACCGATGCGTTGATCTTCGGGTGCACGCGCAGTGCCTCGGCTGCTGCCAGGGCAAAGAACGGCATGAAGTTCAGCTTGCCACCGGTCTTGGCCACGAACTGAGGCTGAACCTTGGTGCGCAACTGTGCGATACGGGTCACGTCGACCTCGACAACAGAGGTGAGCTGGGCGGTCGAGACCATCGATGCCACAGCGCGCTCGGCAAGAACCTTGCGCAGGCGGGTCATCGGCTCGACGGTGCCGCGCAGCGGCGACGCTGCGCCAGGAACATGCGGTGCCGCCGGGGTCGAGACAGCAGCCGAGCCCGATGGGGTAGCGGCGGCTGCGATGACGTCATCCTTGCGGATACGGCCACCGACGCCAGTGCCAGCGACGCCCGAGAGGTCGACGCCGGTCTCAGAAGCAAGCTTGCGAACCAGCGGGGTGACGTAGCCTGCGTCGCTCGATGCGACCGGAGCCGAAGCCACTGGTGCAGGAACGGCTACTGGTGCCGGTGCCGCTACTGGGGCAGCAACCGGGGCGGCTACAGGAGCTGGAGCGGCCACTGGGGCGGCTGCAACAGGTGCAGCGACCGGAGCCGGAGCCTCAACGACCGGAGCTGGAGCGGCAGCGACTGGCTCGGCTGCGGGGGCAGGTGCCTCGGCAGGAGCGGCAGCACCATCGCCGATGATTGCCAGGACTGCGCCGACCTCGACGGTCTCGTCTTCCTGGACAAGGATCTGCTGGATAACGCCGGCAACCGGCGAAGGGATCTCGGTGTCGACCTTGTCGGTCGAGACTTCTACCAGTGGCTCATCGACGGCGACGGTGTCGCCGACCTTCTTGATCCATCGGGTGACGGTACCCTCGGTTACGCTCTCGCCAAGCGCTGGAAGACGTACTTCGCTCATTTCGGTTACTCCTTGATTGGCTTACGCGTGGGCGTGAAGTGGCTTGCCGGCCAGAGCGAGGTGTGCCTCGCCGATGGCTTCGTTCATGGTTGGGTGGGCGTGGATTAGGGTTGCGACATCCTCAGGGTGTGCCTCCCAGTTCACGATTAGCTGTGCCTCGCCGATCTGCTCGCCGACACGCGAACCGATCATGTGGACGCCGATTACTGGGCCGTTGTTGCGGCGAACGAGCTTGATGAATCCGGCGGTACCGAGGATCTGGCTCTTGCCGTTACCGCCCAAGTTGTACTCGTAAGTCGAGATGTTCTCGGCGCCGTACTTCTCAGCAGCCTTCGCCTCGGTAAGGCCAACCGACGCAACCTCAGGCTCGCAGTAAGTGACCTTCGGGATGCCGTTTTCGTCGATAGCAACTGGGTTCATGCCGGCGATCTCCTCGGCAATGAAAATGCCCTGCTGGAAGCCACGGTGAGCGAGCTGCAGGCCAGGCACGATATCTCCGGCCGCGTATACGCCAGGTACCGAGGTCTGTAGGCGTTCGTTAGTCAGTACGAAGCCGCGGTCCATTGCGACGCCGTTTTCTTCGTAGCCGAGACCAGCGGTGTTTGGTCCGCGGCCTACTGCGACGAGCATGAGCTCTGCCTCAAGCTTTTCGCCGTTTTCGAGCGAGACGACGACGCCGTTTTCGTGCTGCTCGACTCCCGAGAAGCGCACGCCAAGTTTGAAGTCGATGCCGCGCTTGCGGAACGCGCGCTCGAGTCCCTTCGAAACGGCCTCATCCTCGTTTGGAACCAGGTGGTTCAAGCCTTCGACGATGGTGACCTCTGCGCCAAATGACTTCCAGATCGAAGCGAACTCGACGCCGATGACGCCACCGCCCAGAACGATTACCTTGCCAGGAACGAAGTCGAGCTGCAGGGCGTGCTCTGAGGTGATGACACGGCCGCCGATTTCGAGGCCAGGCAGGCTTCGGCTGTATGAACCCGAAGCGAGGATCACGTTAGCGCCGGTGTAGTTGTCACCGTTGACCTGAACAGTCTTAGGGGCTACGAGGCGTCCTTCGCCAGTAACCAGGGTGATTGCCTTCGAGGCAACGAGGCCAGAAAGCCCCTTGTAAAGGCGGTCGATGATTCCGTCGCGGTACTTGTTGACAACAGGCATGTTGATCGAGCCGAAGGTTGACTCAACGCCAACGTGTGCCGATTCCTTGACGACGTCAGCAACCTCAGCCGAGTGCAGGAGAGCCTTGGTCGGGATGCAACCGCGGTGAAGGCAGGTGCCGCCGAGCTTGTCTTTCTCGATGAGGGCTACAGACTTGCCCAGCTGTGCGGAACGCAGTGCAGCAGCGTAACCGCCGCTACCGCCACCGAGAATTACTACGTCGAAATTGTGGTCAGCCACGAAATATGCTCCAAACAGTAGGGCTAATAGCGCTTAAAACTTTACTACCAATAGGTTCGGTCTTATTACTTGACCGAATGTTCGGCTAGTGCCACGAGGGTGCGGACTGCGACTCCGGTAGCACCGCGACCGATGTAGCCGTAAGGCGCCTTGTCATTGTCTGCCGTGTTCGCGATGTCCAAGTGCGCCCAGTCGATTTGCTGTGCCTCAGTGCCCTTCTTTGCAGGACGGTCGCCGACAAATTCCTTCAGGAACAAGCCACCCACGAGCATGCCACCGGCTGGGTTGCCGACCTTTGCGTTCATGAAGTCGGCGACATCGCTGTCGAGATTCTTCATCAGCTCGGCAGGCAGCGGCATGTGCCAGACAGCCTCGCCTGCGGCTGCGGCTGCGGCCTGCACCTTGTTGAAGCCGTTGCCGACCGCCATCACACCGGTTAGACGGTTTCCGAGGGCGACGGTTGCGGCACCGGTCAGGGTGGCAACGTCGACAATCAGGTCAGGGTTGTCCTTCGATGCCGAGATCAGGCCATCTGCCAGGACAAGGCGTCCTTCGGCATCGGTGTTGGTAATTTCGACGGTCTTGCCGTTGCGGTAGCGAATCACGTCGTTCGGGCGCGATGCCGAACCGCTCGGCAAGTTCTCGGCGAGGCACAGGTATGCGGTTACCTTCACGTTGAGGCCGAGACGCGCGATTGCGAGCATCGACTGGTAAACCGTGGCAGCGCCAGCCATGTCGTGCTTCATGCCTAGCATTGAGGCGCTTGGCTTAAGTGAGAGGCCACCGCTATCGAAGGTGATGCCCTTGCCGACCAGGGCCAGGGAGGCCTTGGCTCCCTTTGGCGCGTACTCGATCTTGACCATTCGTGGGCCGCGTGTCGAGCCCTGACCCACGGCCAGGATGCCAACAATCTTGTCGGCCGCGAGCTTCTTCTCATCCCAGACCGTCACCTTCAGAGGCAGACCCTTTACCGACTTAGCAACGTGAGCGGCAACCGCTGAAGGGTACAAGTCGTTGGGCGGCATGTTGATGAGGTCACGGGTCGTGTGAACAGAGTCGGCCAGAATTCCGATGCGTGCAATCTCGGCGCTTGCCACCTTCTTGCTCGAGACAACAGCGATGTCCTTGAGCTTGAGGCCCTTCTTGGTGCCCTTGTAGTCCTCGAAGAGGTAGTTGCCGACAGCAGCGCCCTCGAGGGTAGCTGCTACGTGATTGGCAGAGGTTAGCGGCAGGTCGAGAATGATTCTTGTGGTGTCGCTAAAGTGCCGACCCAGGGCTCCACCGAGGCCACGCGCCTCATCGACGCTGAGCGCTCCCGATCCGAGTCCGACGAGCGCGAAGACGCTGCCATCGGCCAGCGCAACGCGGGTGATGGATTCGATCGTTGCTGAGGCGCCGAGGGCCTGGAGGTTAAGGTGCTTCAGGCGACCAGCCGCGACGGCGGAACCTGTCGCTCCAGAGTCAACGGCGACGAGCGCATCGCCGTCCTTCCTTAGGCCGACGACCACGACGGAATCCTTGAGGGCCGAAGGAAGTTTTGAAATAACAGTCAACTTTGAGCTAGTCATTCCTTCATGCTAACCGCGAACAAGGCAGTCGAGGCGACTTAAAGCAAGCAAGTCGAAGTTAGGATTTTTCTGTGCTTGATGCCCGAGACCTTTACGAGTTCAGCGACGATGCGCCTCAGGTGCCGGAATCGCTGCATCTCATCGCCGCGCTAAGCGGATTCACGGATGCCGGATCGACGCTGGACCAGGTGTCGGAGCAGATCTTCAAGCAGTTTGATCATCAATTGGTGCTGGCCTTCGATAACGACGAGCTGCTCGACTACCGCTCTAGGCGTCCTGTGATGTTCTTTGAAAAAGACCACATCACCGAATACGACCCTCCATCACTAGCCGTGTATCTGGTTTGGGACGAAGCTAAACAGCCGTTCCTATTCCTGCACGGTTACGAGCCAGATTTCCGCTGGGAAGCGTTCAGTGAGGCAATCGAGCTGATCATCGAAGAACTTGCTGTTGAGGATTTCACTTGGGTGCACGCAATCCCATTCCCGATTCCGCACACGCGAGAATTGGGCGTAACGGTGAGCGGCAATCGTCGCGAAATCATCGACGCAGTGTCGGAGTGGAAGCCTCAAACGCAGGTGCCAGGTAACGTCCTGCACCTTATCGAGCACACCCTCGCCAGCAGTAATTTCCCCACTGTTGGTTACGTGCTTCTTGTGCCGCACTACCTCGCCGACAGCGAGTTTCCGGCCGCTGGCGTACGTGCGTTAGAACACATAATGGCTTACACGGGCCTCGTCTTTGGTACCGATGAGTTGCGCGAAGCCAACAGCGATTTTGTGGAAAAGCTGTCTCGCCAGGTGAGCGAAAACGAGGACCTCCAGCGAATGATCGCAAACCTTGAAGCGAGCTACCAGCAGACGAATGTTGGCCCGTCCAAGACACCGCTTACGAGCAAGCAAAAATTGGTTCCAGATGCCGACACGCTAGCGGCCGAACTCGAAGATTTCTTGGCGGCAAGGGCGCGCAATGCCGATGACAGCGCCGGAACGGGCGAGACTACCGGTGGAGGCCAGTCCTAGAGCGGGAAGATGACTCCAGTCATTCTTTCGCTGGCTGCCCAGACCTCGCTACGCAGAACTTCATCGTTTGCAAGGGCGGGTACCCTTGCAGCCCGTGGAGCTCCCCAGAGTTCGAGCCATCGCGGGCCGATATATTGAGCGTCGTAATCTTGCGTCGCCGCTGCGATTATCGGCAGCGCCCCTCGCATGGTCGATTGGCCCATCATCGTCTCGGCGAAGCGGGTGAACCGCGATCCATAGGGGTCTGCCTTAGTAAACCCCGGATGTGCGGAAACTGAAGTAATGGTCGAACCCGAAGCCGCCAATCTGCGTTCGAGCTCGAACCCGAACAGTAAGTTTGCGAGTTTGCTAGACGCATATCGTTCCGATGTGTCCTTAGCAGTGAAAATGTCTGCGTCGGCAAATCTGGCCACGATGGATGAGACATGCACGACGCGAGCGCTTGGCCTACCGAGGGGGAGGAGTGCGTTGGTGAGCGCGAAGTGTGCCAGGTGGTTGATGGCCATGTGTCGCTCATAGCCTTGCGCGCTAGCGGGGGCATCGTCCTGGATTTTGATTCCAGCGTTGTTGATCAGGAGATCCCATTCGACCTCGCGTTCGCGGTATTCCCGAGCGAAGGCTTTCACCGATTCGAGATCCGCAAAATCCACGACATGCGTGTCCCCAACGGTAAGTCCACGCACTCGCAAGTCAGCTGCTGCCGCTTCTAGGTTTGTCTGGCTGCTGCTGATCAGCTCAAGCGAGTAGCCAAGCGAGCCCAGCTGGCGCGCGGTGGCCAGGCCAAGTCCGCGGGAGCCTCCGGTAATCAGAGCGGTGCGCATCGCGCTAGTTTACGCTTGACCGAATGAAGGGCAGCCGGGCATCCAGATCGCGCAGTGCGGGCGTGGTGTCCTTCTTTGCTGTGCTGGCATACTTCATTGCCGTCGCGGAGCGTTCGAGCCTAGGGGTTGCGGCGCTTGACGCGTCGAACCGGTTCGGCATCTCAGCCGCGCAATTGTCGTCGCTGACTGTTTTCCAACTGATTGTCTATGCCGCGATGCAAATCCCGGTTGGCGTCCTTCTAGACCGTTTTGGCTCGAGGCGCCTGCTCGTTGTGGGTGGGCTGTTAATGGCTTCGGGGCAGATGCTGGTCGCGAGCACAAATACGTTTGAAGTGGCCGTGGCTGGACGAGCACTTCTCGGTATTGGCGACGCCTTCACTTTTATCTCGATGATTCGCCTCATCGACAACTGGTACAAAGGTTCAGCCGCAACTCGTCGAACGCAGCTCTTCGCCAACATAGGCCAGCTCGGCCAGGTCTTCTCTGCGATTCCGTTCGCAGCATTCCTGCATGCAAGTGGATGGGCTAACGCGTTCTACCTCCTGGCGGCTCTCGCGGTCCTAGGGGCGATCTGCACGCTTCTGTTAGTGCGGGATTCGCGCCAGGGCAACCGCGCGCTACCAGCGAGCAGTACAGCGGAGTTGATTGGCAACCTTCGCCAGAATCTGCGTGACCCTGCGGTGCGACTAGCTTTCTGGACACACTTCACGACGCAGTTCAGTGGGTCCGTCTTCGTCTTGTTGTGGGGGTACACATTCCTCACGTCGGCTCAACAATTGCCCGCCGAAGTCGCGTCCGGGCTTATTGCTTCCTTTGTTGCTATCGGTTTTGCGGCCGGCCCGGTCTTCTCGGCTATTTGTGCGAATCGGCCACACTGGCGCTCCCGCGTGGTCATAACGACTGCGGGTGCTGTGGTAGCCCTATGGTCTGTCGTCCTTGCCTGGAGCGGTCCGGCACCGCTGTGGGTCATTGTCCTGCTGATACTTGTCATCGGGTCTGGTGGTCCAGCCAGCATGATGGCATTCGACTTCACTCGCAAGCTCGTGCCCCCGCACCGCCTCGGCTCCGCCAATGGGGTCGCCAACATTGGCGGTTTCCTGGCCACCTTCGTGACGATGTTTCTAGTCGGGCTGCTGCTCGATTTTGCCTTGCGCTCCGGGTGGACTGACGGCCTCTATTCGCTAGACGGCTTTCGTCTGGCGCTGCCAATTCAGTTCGCCGTTATCGCCGTCGGCGTTATCGGTTTCCTGGTAGAGCGCAAAAAGGCAAAGTCGCGTTATGGGAATAATGCCGGTCTCTGATCGGTTTTACCGTGACTCGCAACAGACAAATACGCGAAAACGGGTAAATGTCGGTATTCCATGCGATAATTCAAGGACTGACCCATTCTTGTCGCTTGCCGACTTGACATGGGTCTAACTAATGCCCGGAGCAGGTGTTTCACTGAACCAATCTCAGGCAGACAGCCCGAAAGGTCGTCATGGCTAACAAGGATTCACAGAACCCTCAGTCCAAGAAGCGCAGCTTCCTGGATCGCCTACTGCACCCAAATCAGAGTGCCGAGCCGACGCCGGTTGCGCAGGTGAAGCCGGAGGTGGCCGAGAAGCCCAAGCAAGTTTCGAAGCCAGCAACAAGGCCGGTACTGAAGAAGCCTGCTGTTAGCAAACCTGCGGCGGAGCCAAAGCCGAAGACCACCGGGGGATCATCAAAGAAGGAAACAAGTATCATTCCAGCTTCAAGCACCAAGACCACCCCTGCAGCAAAGGCCACCGCGAAGAAGGCTGGAACCGTAGCCGAACCGAAGGCAAAGCCGGTGGCAAAGGCAGAAACTAAGGCTCCCGCAAAGAAGGCGGAGAAGGCTGCCCCGAAGGCTGCGGTCAAAAAGACCGAGGGCACGCCGGCTAAGGCCTCGGCTAAGACCACCACAAAGCCAGTCGCAAAGCCTGAAGTCAAGGCTCAGGCGAAGTCGACTGCGAAAGCGACCAAGGTAGCCAAGACCGAGGACGCAGCTGTCGAGCAAATCGAAGTGGATGCAGCTGCACCGGCAAAGAAGGGCAAGGCCGCCGTGGCAAAGCCTGCCAAGACTGCCAAAGCCCCAAAGGCAGCCAAGCTGCCGAAGGGTATGGACGGCGACGACGAAATCGACGAGGAAGACGACGAGTTCGGCGCTGTGCCAGAAGAGGCTGAGGCAACGCCAGAAGCCGAGGTCGTTGAGGCTGTTCCAGAGGTCCTCGTCGACGAGCACCACGATGAAGAACACCCGATTGACGCCGAGACCAAGCAGGAGCTCGAGGGACGCGGTGCCGTAATTATTCGCCACAGCGAAGACGAAGACATCCCTGTACAGTCCACGACTATCACCGGTGCAACAGCCGACCCGGTCAAGGACTACTTAAAGCAGATCGGAAAAGTTGCGCTTCTCAACGCAGAGCTAGAGGTAGAACTCGCGAAGCGTATCGAAGCCGGCCTTTTCGCCGAAGAGAAGCTTGCCACCAGCAAGAACCTATCTCGCGAAATGGAGCGCGACTTGCGCTGGGTCGTCAAGGACGGCCAGAAGGCAAAGAGCCACCTGCTCGAGGCCAACCTCCGTCTGGTCGTGAGTCTCGCCAAGCGTTACACCGGCCGCGGCATGCAGTTCCTCGACCTGATTCAGGAGGGAAACCTCGGCCTAATTCGTGCCGTTGAAAAGTTCGACTACACCAAGGGCTACAAGTTCTCGACCTACGCCACCTGGTGGATTCGTCAGGCCATTACCCGCGCCATGGCGGACCAGGCGCGCACCATCCGAATTCCGGTTCATATGGTTGAGGTCATCAACAAGCTCGCGCGCGTGCAGCGTCAGCTTCTGCAGGACCTAGGCCGCGAGCCAAGCCCCGAAGAAATTGCTCGCGAACTCGACATGACACCTGAAAAGGTTGTCGAGGTTCAGAAGTATGGTCGCGAGCCGATTTCACTCTCGACCCCGCTTGGCGAGGATGGCGATAGCGAGTTCGGTGACCTAATTGAGGACACCGAGGCGGTAGTGCCAGCAGACGCTGTTGGATTCACAATGCTCCAGGGAGAACTGGATCGCATCCTCAACTCGCTGCACCCGCGAGAGGCGGGCGTAATCCGCTCACGCTTCGGTCTCGGTGATGGAGTTCAGAAGACCCTCGACCAGATCGGCGAAGAGTTCGGCGTCACTCGTGAACGAATCCGACAGATTGAGCAGAAGACCATGTCGAAGCTCCGTCACCCTTCTCGTTCTCAGATGCTGCGCGACTACCTAGACAACTAGACCGAGCAATGTACCTGCTGGCCATCCTGATCGGGCGAATCGCAAGATTCGGCATCCGCTTGGTTCGGAAGGGTGGTGGTTCGGCGCTGCCAGGTTTGATTCTTTCGAAGCTCGCTCCCGGGATTCTGCGCAAAACGCTGGTTGGATTCCCAGAAGGTCTAGTCGTGATCACCGGCTCCGCCGGTAAATCAACCACGACGAAAATGGTCGTTTCCATTGCGCGCGCGCACGGTTTGTCGGTCTTCACCAACCCAAGCACGGCTAACATCCTGCAGGGGTATTACTCTACGATCATCGAGAAATCGGACATCTTTGGTCGCATCTCGGGCGACGTTGCTATTTTTGAAATGGACGAGGGCCACGCAGCCGAAATAGTCGAGATCGTGCAGCCTCGATTCGTGACAATCTTGAATGTACTCGAGGACCAACTCGATCGTTTTGTCGACCCTGCAGTCGTTCGCGAGAAGCTCGCAACCTGCGCGGCTGCGGCTAGTGACGGGCTGGTTCTCAACGGCGACGACCAGAACGTGCTGATGCTGACGGTAGGGCTTACGGATACCCAGGCGGAAAAGGCAAGTTGGTTCGGAATCGACGCCGAACTTATGGCCAGGCAAGAGCATGGGCTTGGCTACGCGCCTACTTTCAGCGACGAAATTACACGCCCTGCTGTGGCGGCAGAAATCCATAAGCTCGATGGACTCACGGCGGCTGGCCTGCTCTCGTCGCGGGGCTTCGAGGTCAAACTGCCGAACCGCGGTTTGCACTTTGCCCTCGATGCCGTAGCTGCCTTGGAAACATCACGCCGTCTGTTAGGGAACTCCTTTGATCTGGCGGTCGCCGTTGAGACCTTGAACGCACTCCCGCCGGTCTTCGCGCGAGGCGAGATTGCGAACGTTCGCGGCCAAGACATCGAGTTCATACTGGTTCAAAATCCGATGAGTTTTCAGTTGAACCTCGATTACCTCACGACCACACCAGAGCGAATCATGGTGGCTATAGGCCGTGACGTACACGACCCGAGTTGGTTGTGGACCGTCGATTTGGCGAAACTAACCCACGCAGACGTGGTGACCGGTTACAACGCCCACGAAATGGCTATGCGAATGGCCTACGACGAGATCCCCATGGGCATCGTCACCGACGATCTCGAAGCTGCGGTTGACGCCTTTTTTGATCTACCGGCACCAAGTCACGGCGTGAAGACCGTTTTGTTTTCAGCCGATGCCATGAGGCGGATCAGGCGCATGCTGGGCTTGACCGATCCCGAGGACGTGCAGAGATGACCGCAATGCACAACATCCTCGTTTTATACCCGGAGCACCTGAACCTCAACGGCGACGTGGCAAATGCTGGCGTTCTCGCTCGTCGCATGAACTGGTACGGCATCGACGCCGCCATCGATTTCTACTATCCAGGCGACGTGCTACCTGGGCATCAACCTGACTTCGTGCTGCTCGGGCATGGCTCTGTCGCGGCTTGGAAATCCATCGACGACGACTTCAAGCGCGTTTTTCCCGTTCTCCAGGCGTGGGTGGCAGCAGGTGTCTTCGGGCTCGCGGTCAATTCCGGGCAAGAGCTACTGCACAAAGCGCCGACCAAAATCTTTGCGCAGACCTTGACCGAAGGGGAGCGGGTTAGCGAGTTCGTAGTCTCGGAGGTCGCCTGGTTGGGCGATGGTGCGCGCCTGCTCGGTTACCAAAACAGTGCTTTTGACACTCCGCTGGTTGAACGTGTCAACAACTTCGTGGGCACGCAACTGCATGGCCCAGTATTGAGCAAGAATGCGGCACTTGCCGACTGGTTTATCAAGGGCATAGCTGGAGTAGAGGATCTACCGGCTGATGGTGCTGGTGTTGCGCATCTCCAATACGTCAAGCAGCACGAAGAGAAGATCTGGCAGCTAGAAGACGGCTCGAACCACTAGCGTGCGAGTAGACGCTCGGATTCGTCCTGCCAAGAGACAGCAATCGCTTCGAGCTTTTCTTTGACTTCGTTGGCGTGGTGAGCACAGAACAGCAACTCGCCAGCTTCTAGAACAACTCGCACGTAGGCTTGAGCACCGCAGCTGTCGCAGCGGTCGGCTGTCGTCAGCGCAAGCGTTTCGACGCGTTCGGTGGCCAAAGTGGCCTGCGCGCCGGTTGATTCTGGGGTCTGATCCACGGTGGGGTCCTTTCGTGCGTCTCTATTTGAACATGGGGCACCTACAATTTCGGCTCACATGCCTCGCGTTTCGCTTAGCGCGAAGAAGTATTAGCTTGCTATGGCCAGCCTCCGTCCCCGTGTCTGTGCGGCCCAACGTCTGCCCGACCGCATACGATTTCAAGGTGCCAAACTCCAGCGAATACTCCGCCCGCCACCTAAGTGTCTTAGAGGGCCTCGAAGCCGTTCGCAAGCGCCCCGGCATGTATATCGGCAGCACCGACTCGCGCGGCTTGATGCACTGCCTCTGGGAGATCATCGACAACTCCGTAGACGAAGCCCTTGCAGGGCACGGCAACAAAATCGAAGTTGTTTTGCACAGCGACTCGTCGGTCGAGGTGCGCGACCATGCCCGAGGTATTCCCGTTGACATTGAGCCGAAGACCGGTCTTAGCGGTGTTGAGGTTGTGTTCACCAAGTTGCACGCGGGTGGCAAATTTGGTTCGGGTTCATACGCCGCCTCTGGTGGTCTACACGGCGTTGGCGCATCCGTTGTGAATGCACTTTCGGAGCGACTAGATGTCGAGGTCGATCGCGATGGCAAGACCCACCGCATGTCCTTCCGGCGTGGAGAGCCGGGAATCTTCGACGACTCCAAGGGAATCGGGCCGAGCAATCCCTTCAAGCCATTTGAGTCGTCGTCCGAACTTCAAATCGTTGGCAAGGTTGCTAAGGGCGTCACAGGTTCACGAGTCCGTTACTGGGTAGACCCGCAAATCTTCATCAAGGACGCAGCCTTCAGCATCGATGACCTTCTTGCCCGAGCTCGCCAAACGGCATTCTTGGTGCCGGGTCTCGGTCTCGAGATCGACGATGAGCGCGCCGGCGTAGAACGCAGCAGACACAGCTTCAAATTCGATGGTGGTATAAACGAATTCGCCGACTTCTTGGCCTCCGACAACCGCTTGACAGACACCTGGCGTCTCTCGGGCGAGGGTTCGTTCACCGAGACGGTTCCGGTGCTTGACGAGTCGGGCAACATGGTTTCGCGCGAGGTCGAACGCCAGTGCCAAGTCGACGTAGCCGTCCGTTGGGGCACCGGTTACGACACCACCGTCAAATCGTTTGTAAACATCATCGCGACGCCTAAGGGTGGCACTCACTTGGCTGGCTTTGAGAGCGCCGTACTCAAGGTGCTCCGCGGACAGGTCGAAGCAAACGCTCGCAAGCTCAAGGCTGGCAACGACAAGCTTGAGAAAGAGGACGCACTGGCGGGCCTCACGGCGGTTATCACAGTCCGCCTTGCCGAGCCCCAGTTCGAGGGTCAGACCAAGGAGGTTCTCGGTACACCCGCGGTTCGCAACATAGTGGCAAACGTGATCACCAAGAGCCTCAACGAACGCTTCAACTCCACGAAGCGTGACGACAAGACTCAGGCTTCGCTACTGCTAGAAAAGGTCGTAGCCGAGATGAAGTCGCGAATCTCGGCTCGCACACATAAGGAAACCCAGCGCAGAAAGAACGCGCTCGAAAGTTCCTCGCTGCCGACCAAGCTAGTCGACTGCAGAACCCAAGAGACTGAGGGCTCTGAGCTCTTCATCGTTGAGGGTGACTCTGCACTCGGTACCGCCAAGCTTGCTCGCGACTCGGAGTTCCAAGCACTGTTGCCTATTCGCGGCAAGATCCTGAATGTGCAAAAGGCGTCGGTCAGTGACATGCTCTCCAACACCGAGTGCGCATCGATCATCCAGGTGATCGGCGCTGGCAGCGGCCGCAGTTTCGACCTTGATGCCGCGCGTTACGGCAAGGTCATCTTGATGAGCGACGCCGACGTCGACGGCGCACACATCCGCACACTCTTGCTCACACTCTTCTTCCGTTACATGCGCCCCATGGTCGAAGCTGGGCGCGTGTTTGCAGCCGTGCCGCCACTTCACCGAGTAGAAGTCTTGAATCCTGGCACTAAAAAGAACGACGTGATTTACACCTATTCGCAAGCCGAACTTGAGAACGTGTTGGCAAAACTGGCAGCAACGGGCAAGCGATACAAAGAACCTATCCAGCGCTATAAGGGTCTTGGCGAGATGGATGCCGACCAGTTGGCTGAGACAACGATGCAGCGCGACATGCGCACGCTTCGTCGCGTGCGTGTCGAAGATGCTGCAGCTGCCGAGGCAGTCTTTGAGCTGTTGATGGGCAACGAAGTCGCTCCACGACGAGATTTCATCATCGATTCAGCGGACTCATTCGAACGCGATCGCATCGACGCCTAGTCTCGTTCGAGCCGTCGATTAAGTTTCTATAGAGCGGGCTATTCCGCCGCGGCGTCGTTGCGCACGCCAACCGCACCGATCGGAGTCGAGATTGGCGAACCACTCGCATCGCGTTTCATCGGTTCCGTCGGAATCTCCACTGGCTTGCCGTCTGTGGTTACGGCAATCGGTTCGCTTTGGCCAGCCCAAGCTAAGTACAGCTGGTCTTCGCCGCGAATGAAGCGTTGAGCTCGCACGCCACCGGTTGCTCGACCCTTGCCTGGGAACTCGGAAAGCAGACTCAACTTCGCACTTCCAGGGTCAGTTCCCATGAGCGAAGCGGACGAGTTCGCTGCAGTCAAAACAACCGCTTCGTCGGCATCTGCAACAGCGCCAAAGAAAATGACTCGACTGCCCTCGGCGAGGTTGATGCCTGCCATTCCTCCGGCTGGGCGACCCTGCGGGCGCACTTGGGTTGCACCGAAGTGAAGGAGTTGCGCGTCCGAGGTCACAAAAATCAGTTCTGAAGAGTCATTGGCAACCGCCGCACCCACAACCTCGTCTTCATCTTTCAAAGTGATGAGTTCGAACTCATCCTTTGTTGGGTAGTCGGCCAGTACGCGCTTGACTACGCCTTGGCTAGTGCCGAGGGCAAGCTGTAGGTCTTCGCGAGCCTCGATAACGGTCAGCAGGCGCTCACCCTTTGCCAGTCCTAGGAACGAGTCTCCGGCCACGAATGTCTCTGGCAACATCGCCGAGTCGGCCGGCGGAACGTCGGCCACGTGGATGCGCAGTGCGCGACCCTTCGAGGTAACGAATAGGAGGTCCGAACGCGTCGTGGTGGCGAAATGGGTAAGGATTGCGTCGTGACGGGCACGCTTGGCTGAACCACGCGGGGAGGCCTCTGGCAAACGGGCGATGCGTCCCGATGCCGTCAGGCAGATCTCGCACGGACCGTCGGCCAGCTCGGCGTCTACGTTTGCTGCCTTGGCTGCAGATAGCGGCTTGACTTCTTCGCTATCGCCCATGAGGCTCGTGCGGCGGTCGTCACCATACTTGTCGGCGATCTCGGCCAACTCAGCAGAGACGACGTCGCGGAGTGCGCCTTCCGAGCCGAGAATTCTCTCGAGTTCGGCGATCTCGGCAAGAAGTTGGGCTTGCTCGGCCTCAAGCTCGAGAGTACTGAATTTGGTCAGGCGACGAAGTCGAAGTTCCAAAATGTACTCTGCCTGGATCTCAGAGAGCCCGAATGCCTGCTGAAGCTTGGTGCGGGCTTCGTCGACCTCATCGCTCTCGCGAATCAGTTTGATCACGCGATCGATATCCACGATGGCGACGAGTAGTCCCTCTACTAGGTGCAGACGCGCCTTGCGCTTACCAAGGCGGTTCTCGCTGCGTCGCTTGGTCACAAGGATGCGGTGCGCCAGATAGACGCCAAGCAGGTCCCGCAAACCGAGCGTGGCCGGTCGGCCATTTACCAACGCGACGTTGTTGATGCCGAAGGAATCCTCGAGCGGAGTGAATCTGTAGAGCAGATCAAGCACCACCTGCGGGTCAAAGCCGGTCTTTAACTCGATGACTAGCTTTAGGCCGTTCGTGCGATCGGTGAGGTCGGTGACGTCCGAGATGCCCTGCAGCTTCTTGGAGTTGACGCCATCCTTGATTTTTTCGATCAACTTCTCAGGGCCGACGAGATATGGGAGTTCGGAGACCACGATGCCGAGCTTTCGTGGGCTGACGCTCTCGATCGCGACTCTGGCGCGGGTCTTGAAAACGCCTCGGCCAGTGGCATAAGCCTCTTTCACGCCCTCCAGCCCAACGATGATGCCGCCCGTAGGGAGGTCGGGCCCTGGAACGTATGCCATCAGGTCTTCGAGTGTTGCCTGTGGGTGCCCGAGCAGGTAGCGAGCCGCGGCGACTACCTCGCGCAGGTTATGAGGCGGCATGTTTGTTGCCATGCCGACCGCGATTCCGCTAGCTCCGTTGACCAACAGGTTTGGAAAGGCAGCGGGAAGGACCTCTGGCTCAGAAAGTTGGGCATCGTAGTTTGGCTTGAAGTCGACGACGTCCTCGTCTAGGGCGTCGTTCATCAGCATCGATGCCTGACTCAGGCGAGCCTCGGTGTAACGCGCTGCGGCTGGACCATCATCTAGCGAACCGAAGTTTCCGTGCCCATCGATCAATGGCATGCGCAAGCTGAACGGTTGTGCCATGCGAACTAGGGCGTCATAGATCGCACCGTCGCCGTGCGGATGAAGCTTGCCCATAACCTCGCCCGTAACACGAGCGGACTTCACGTGGCCCTTGTCGGGGCGCAAGCCCATCTCGCCCATTTGGTAGACGATTCGGCGGTGCACGGGCTTCAAGCCATCGCGTGCATCCGGCAGTGCGCGGGCATAGATCACCGAGTACGAGTACTCGAGGAACGACTCTTGCATCTCGACCGAAAGGTCGATGTCGACAATGCGTTCTTCGTGATTTTGCGCGCTGCTCATTGTCCTTTGAGGGTTGGTTCGAATCTGCGTGGCAGACTGGTCTCGATGCCTACGATGCTACCTTCCGTTCCCAAAACTCTGGGGAGGCTCAGCGACGTGCTGACCTCCGCCGCTTTGGCTGTTGCTGGCGAAAAGAATTCGCTGCAACTGAGCAAGGTCTCTTCTGCCGTCGTGATTATGGTGGACGGCCTCGGCTGGTTGAACCTGCGCGGTGCCGGGGGACACGCACGATTCTTGAATGCGATTGCCGAAGGCACTAAGGCAGGCAACACAGTCTTGCCAACGACGACTGCCGCAGCTCTCACATCGCTGGCGACGGGCCTGCAACCCAATGAGCACGGCATCATCGGCTACCGTGTGCTCGATCGCGATACCGGCCGCGATCAGAACCTGCTAAGCGGGTGGGTTGATTTTGAAGACTCGAACGGCTGGCGCAAGGGGGTTACCATCTCAGAATCGGTTGCTGCTCTGGGCCATACCATGCACTTCGTCGGCCCTGCTGCCTATGCGCGTTCGGGGTTTACGAACATCATCATGCCCTCCGCAAAGTACGTACCCAGCGAACGACTTGCTGAGCGATTTGAGTCCGCCTTGAAGCTCTTGGCTGAGGGGCCATCGGTCATCTATCTGTACGTGCCCGAGCTCGATCAAACAGCCCACGCTAACGGGGTTGGCTCGCACCGGTGGCTGGGATTGCTCGAGGAGTTAGATGGTCTCGTGCGCGACTTCGAGAGCAACATGCCCAAGAGCGCTGGTGCATTTCTAACGGCCGATCACGGCATCGTAGATGTTCCGCCGACGTCGCACATCGACCTCGAGGGCTCCGGCGTGGCAGGAATCCGCTACTACGGTGGCGATACGCGCTGTGGTTACCTCTACCTGGAAAAACATTCACCGATTGAGCCGGCTAAGGCTTTACTTCGGGAGTACTGCGGGCCAGCTGTAACGGTGACCACCCCGCAAGAACTCATCGAGGCAGGTTGGATGAAGCCTTACGCAAATAGTGCGCACCGACTTGCCCCAGATCTGATTCTGTTAGCCAACAAGGACGTGGCCATCTACCACCGCAAGTTCTCGAGTCGTAAGAGTTATTCGATGGTGGGGCACCACGGTTCCTGGAGCGCAGCAGAGCTGCAGATCCCCATGCTCCGGCTTGGTGCTTGGCGCTAGTTTTCGTCGGTCTTAGTGCCGAAGACGATCTCATCCCAGCTCGGAATGCTCGCACGTCCGCGCTTTCCCTCAACCTTCGAGGCAGCGCCGGGTGCTTGTTCGGAGTCGTCACCAGGTTCGTCCTCCGGCTCAACCGCCGGCAACTGTGAAGATTCCGCTTCAATCAGTGGCTCGTCATTGACGATACGGATTGCCGAGGTTACCGGCTCGGGCTCATTAACCGGAATTAATGGACGGTCAGCGCCCGTGACCTTGTGCGGCAGTTCGTCTGTGGCTGCAGATTCGCGCTCCTGGCGCTTTTGCCGCAGCGCATCCAGGAGTTCAATCGGATTCGGTGCAACCTCGCCGGCTTCGGCTGAAGCGAGCTCGAGTACTTCTGTATCAGGGGTCTCGGCGCTTGGCTCCGCGGCCTTAGCGATTGCTTCCTTAATCGTCGATCTCACGGGAAGGGCAGCGACGTTATCTGAGCGCTCTTCAACCGGCTTCGGCAACTGGTCAGGGGTCAAACGCACGGTTGGCTGGTTGCTGGTGTCCGGTCTGGGCTGTTGTTCAGTGGCCCGAACTGGAGCGGTCGGAGTGGTCTCGGGAACTGGAATCTTTGCCGTCGTATTCGACGGGTGCTTGGCGACACCATCGGCCGTTACCGGACGCAGTCGAGGGATAGGGCCAGCGCCCAGAGGTTCCGCGCTCGAAAGCGACAGAGCCGTTTCGTTCTCTGGGGTGAGGGTCAACTTGCGTGGGTCGAAGGTCCAACTGGCATGCCCCGGGCCTTGAGGCAGATTAAACCGGACAGTCACCAACCAAGTCGTAAGGTCGACACGAGAGCTGTTCCAGTGCACATCGTTGGCTCCTGCTGCATCGAGGCGTCGAGCAATCAGGTCGCCAAAGTCGATTTGCGTGACATCGCTAAAGCGGTCGCCGGCTAACTGAATGCGCACAGCACCCGCTGCGTTGATCACATGCTGCAGCTCGTCCAAGACTGGGCGAGCGAATTTCTCGATGTAAGCCGCTTCCGCGCCATGCTTTTCGATCAGCGATTCGATGGTCTCGCCGGCACGAATTGCCTCCTGGATTTCGCGCGGAGAGATGGCCTGCGCCGTTGGGCTGTGTTGTCCGCCTCGTCGAACTTCGCTGCGAAGAACATCGTCGACAGGCACGACGAACTCTTCGCCCTCGGGGGATCTCAGAACCATCGAGTCACCCTCAATGCGCACGAATTGCAATTCAGACATCTATGCCTCCTGACAGAAAGTTTGCCCGCAAATCATGGAATAAACCGTCATCCCGCTCGGTGTGCCGAAAAATGTTCCAAAAAGCGGCGCGTCATGTTGCCACTTTGAAAGAGTTTGTTAGAGACTAGGCGCGCTCGATGAACTACGAAAGGCGAGCTGCAATGGCAACCGATTACGACGCACCGCGAAAAACGGACGACGATAGCGAGTCGATTGACGCCATCAAGGAGCGCGGCCCTGACAAGTTGGCTAGCTCCTTAGACGTCGATGAGGCCGACTCGATCGACGCCTTCAACGTGCAAGAAGTCGTCAATGAAGAACTCGATGTGGTCGTTCTGCCGCCGCAGGATGACGAGTTCACTTGTTCGGAATGCTTCATCGTCAAGCACCACACCATGCTGTCTGCCAAGAAGGGCAAGTACGGCAAGGTTTGCACCGAGTGTTCCGAGGGCTAGGCCCTACCTTCGAATCAGCCCGCGAGGGCCTCGACGACACGGTCCGGATGACGAGACGAAAACAGCCAGTAAGGCGTTGGGTCTTGGGCGCTGTGCAACTCAACCTTCACTAGCTTCTGAGAAGTACCACGCAACAACAGGAACGCCTGTGGGTGTAGGCGCGGTCCACGCTCTAGCCTGGCCTCTTCACCACTAATCGCGCTGGATGTTCCTAGTTCTGACCTAGGAATTCGAACCGTTCCCACGCGCAGTTCCGTTTGTGTCACTTCCACATTCTGAGCGCGAACTAGGACCAAGACCAGAAGGCCCAGCGTGACTAGTAGGCCTAGCCAGATTCCCAGAGTGCGGTTCCACGGGTATAGGGTGAGCCAGACGGTAGGACCAATAATGGCGATTGCCATGAACGTGTTGATCGATGGCCAGAGGAATTCTCGATAAACGGTTGTGCCTGCGTTGTTCTTCATCTCTTCTAGATTACGCTCGTGGGCATGAATGAACTTGCCGTATTGCTAAAGGCGGAACCGGGTTTCGAACCGGTCTATGCGAAGCCTGGAGACGCGGGCGCAGACCTTCGCAGTACAGCCGATCTCGTACTAGGTGCGGGCGAACGCGCACTTCTTCCGACCGGTGTTTCTATCGCGCTACCCTCTGGCTACGTTGGTCTCGTTCACCCGCGCAGCGGCCTTGCCGCTAAGCACGGCATCACCGTTCTGAATGCGCCGGGTACAGTCGATGCCGGTTACCGTGGAGAAATCTTCGTCACACTGCTCAATACCTCTCACGAAGAGTTTCAAATCTCGCGTGGCGACCGCATTGCCCAGCTGGTGATCCAGCAGTTCGAACACGCCAAGTTCATCGCAGTTGAACAGCTACCCGAAAGTGAACGCGGCGACACCGGATTCGGTTCGAGCGGCAAGAACTAGCGAGAGAAACTATGAATCTGAAATCGGCACCGCTCGATCGCGCCACTGCTGGGCCGCTCGACTCGAGCGAACTAAACCACGCGGCGCCTTATTTAGATCTCGGCGCAATTCGGGTACCGGCCATCGACAGCATCGCCGTCAAGCTTGAAGTCGAAGAGGCCACCGGCAAGCCGATTGCAGTCACGCTGGAAACCAACGACTGGAACCTGCAGTTGCAGGCCTTCGCAGCGCCGCGCAGTGAGGGAGTCTGGATTGACATTAAGGCTCAATTGGCCCAGTCGATTTTGGCGCAGGGAGGACAGGTTGAGGAGCGTATCGGATCGCTAGGCCCAGAGCTTGTTGCCAAGCTTCCTGTTGCCGACCAAGCCGGCGCTCAGATCGGTACGCGCCTTGCGCGTTTTGTGGGCGTAGACGGCCCACGTTGGTTTCTGCGTGGGGTGATTTCGGGGGCAGCTCTAACCGATCCGAAGGCCGCTGCCGACGCCGATGACCTATTCCGTTCGATTGTCGTGCACCGCGACGAGGTGCCTATGCCGCCCCGCGATCTGCTTCCAATCATCCTGCCGGGCGCGGCTAAGCCGAACGCCTAGACATGGGAAGCGAAGCTTCGAAGGGTAAAACCAGCGACGCCCATGCAGTAGCGAAGGCGCTCGGCCTTCGCATGGACAATGGAACTCCGATCTTGGACCGCAAGTCGCTGCTTAGCTCACTCGGCGGCACCGCAGGAATCCTCGAATCGATCCTGCCCAGCTTCGTCTTTCTCATTGCGTGGCTGCTTACCAACTCCGCCGTAGTCGCAATCCTTGCTTCCGTCACTCCCGTTCTGGTTTTTGCCGTTTTCCGTCTCGTGAAGAGGCAATCGCTGATGCAGGTCGTTTCAGGCGCAGTGGTGGCGGGTTTCTCGGCCTACCTCGCGCTGCGCCCCGGGGGTTCGACCGAGGAGTACTTCCTTCCCGGTTTGCTCACCAACCTTGCCTATTTGACGGTGTTATTGCTTAGCGTCGTTATCAAGTGGCCAATCGTGGGGCTTCTGTTTGGCCTGATCTTTCAGCACGGAACAAGTTGGCGCAAGCATCGCAAGGAGCGCAGCCCCTACACCGCTGCAACTTTGGCTCTCTGTGCCGTATTCGCAACCAGGCTGGTCTTCGAGGTGCCGCTGTATCTAGCTGGTGCCTTCGAGGCTCTCGCCGTGGTGAAGCTAATCCTTGGATTGCCGCTGTACGCACTGGGTCTCTGGACCGCGTGGCTACTGGCTCGAAAAGGCATTCCAAGCCACTCAAACTGATAGATTGTGACTTAGCAACGTAGCTAGGTAGTTAGGAGCGGACTGTATGTCCAAGGTGAACAGTTTCGGTGCATCCGAGATCCTCAAGGTAGGCAACAAGGACTACCGAATCTTCAAGTTGAATTCGGTCGACTCAAAGACCCTCCCTTACAGTCTCAAGATTCTTCTAGAGAACCTGTTGCGTACCGAGGACGGCGCGAACGTAACCGCAGCCCAGATTCAGGCCTTGGCCGACTGGAACGCCGCTGCTGAGCCAGACACCGAAATTCAGTTCACCCCAGCTCGTGTAATCATGCAGGACTTCACCGGTGTTCCTTGTGTCGTCGATCTGGCTACCATGCGCGAAGCGGTTCAAGCCCTGGGTGGAGACCCTAAGCGCATCAACCCTCTAGCTCCTGCCGAGCTCGTAATCGACCACTCGGTTCAGATTGACGTCGCTGGAACCCCCGATGCCTTCGAGAAGAACGTTGAGCTTGAGTACCAGCGCAACGGCGAGCGTTACCAGTTCCTGCGCTGGGGTCAGACTGCATTTGAAGAGTTCAAGGTCGTCCCACCAGGCACCGGTATCGTCCACCAGGTAAACATCGAGTACCTCGCACGAGTTGTAATGGCCCGCGAGGTTAACGGCGAACTGCAGGCATACCCTGACAGCTGTGTCGGCACCGACTCGCACACCACGATGGTTAACGGACTCGGCGTACTTGGTTGGGGTGTAGGTGGCATTGAAGCCGAGGCCGCAATGCTCGGCCAGCCAGTCTCGATGCTGATCCCTAAGGTGGTTGGCTTCAAGCTGACCGGCGCAATCGGCATGGGCGTGACCGCGACCGACGTCGTGTTGACCATCACTGAGATGCTGCGCAAGCACGGCGTCGTCGGCAAGTTCGTCGAGTTCTACGGCGAGGGAGTCACCTCGGTGCCTCTCGCTAACCGCGCAACCATCGGCAACATGTCGCCTGAGTTCGGCTCGACAGTCGCAATCTTCCCGATCGACGCCGTGACCATCGAATACCTGCGTACCACCGGCCGCAGCCAGGAACAGCTCGACTTGGTCGAGGCTTACTGCAAGGCTCAGGGCCTATGGCACGACCCATCGATCGAGCCACGTTACAGCGAGTACCTGACCCTGGACCTATCGACTGTTGTGCCGTCTATCGCTGGCCCTAAGCGCCCGCAGGACCGCATCGTGCTCAGCGAGGCCAAGAGCTCGTTCGAGAAGGCGCTTCCGACCTACGCACCTGAGTCGAGCAAGTCGACCCAGGTAGCGGGTCACGACTTTGCCATTGACCACGGTCACGTGACCATCGCTTCGATCACTTCGTGTACCAACACGTCTAACCCTTCAGTCATGCTCGCCGCCGGTCTAGTTGCCCGCAAGGCTGTCGCAAAGGGTCTCAAGGCCAAGCCTTGGGTTAAGACCTCGCTGGCTCCAGGCTCGAAGGTTGTTACCGAGTACTACGACAAGGCTGGCCTCACCGGCGACCTCGACGCCCTCGGCTTCAACTTGGTCGGTTACGGTTGCGCTACCTGCATCGGTAACTCTGGTCCACTGGCCGACGAGATCAGCCAGGCTATCAACGACAACGACCTCGCCGTGACCGCGGTTCTCTCGGGAAACCGCAACTTCGAGGGCCGCATCAGCCCTGACGTCAAGATGAACTATCTCGCGTCGCCACCGCTAGTCATCGCATACGCCCTTGCTGGCACCATGGACTTCGACTTCGAGAACGACTCGCTTGGAAAGGACCACGACGGTAACGACGTATACCTCAAGGACATCTGGCCAAGCGCCGAAGAGGTGCAGCAGACCATCGACAGCTCGATCAACAGCGACATGTTCAAGTCGCAGTACGCATCGGTCTTCGACGGGGACAACCGCTGGCGCTCGCTGCCGACCCCTGAGGGTGCAACCTTCGTTTGGGACGAGGCCTCGACTTACGTCCGCAAAGCGCCTTACTTCGATGGAATGAAGCACCAGCCAGACCCTGTCAACGACATCGTCGGTGCTCGCGTTCTTGCCAAGCTCGGCGACTCGGTCACTACCGACCACATCAGCCCGGCGGGTTCGATCAAGGCAGACTCGCCGGCCGGTCAGTATCTGACCGAGCACGGTGTCTCGCGTGTTGACTTCAACAGCTACGGTTCACGCCGCGGTAACCACGAGATCATGATTCGCGGCACCTTCGCCAACATCCGCCTCAAGAACCAGCTTCTGGATGGCGTCGAGGGTGGCTACACCCGCGACTTCACCAAGGCAGACGGTCCTCAGTCGTTCATCTACGACGCATCGGTAAACTACCAGGCCGCCGGAACTCCTTTGGTCATCTTTGGCGGCAAGGAATACGGCTCGGGCTCATCGCGCGACTGGGCGGCTAAGGGCACTCGTCTATTGGGCGTTTCGGCCGTTATCGCAGAGTCGTTCGAGCGCATTCACCGCTCGAACTTGATCGGTATGGGTGTGCTTCCTCTGCAGTTCCCTGCGGGCCAGTCTGCTGATTCGCTTGGCCTGGACGGAACCGAGGAAATCACGATTTCCGGTGTCGAAGAGCTCAACAAGGGCAACACTCCGAAGACCGTGCGCGTGGTAGCAAAACCTACCGCTCACTCGGCCTCGGGCAAGGCCGAGATTGCCTTCGACGCGGTCGTGCGCATCGACACACCTGGAGAGGCTGACTACTACCGCAATGGTGGCATTCTTCAGTTCGTGCTGCGCAGCCTGGTCGCCTAAGGGAACAGTCCGCAGTCCTTCGGGATTGTTGTAGGTATGAGTATCCTCGGAAGCATTCGGTCACCGCGCGACCTCGATCGACTGAGCGCCGAACAGATGGATGCGCTTTCCGTCGAGATTCGTGCCTACCTGGTTTCTGCTGTTGCAAAGACTGGTGGGCATCTAGGGCCGAACCTGGGAGTTGTCGAGACTACACTGGCGATCCACCGAGTCTTCGACTCACCTCGCGACTCGATCGTGTTCGATACCGGCCATCAGTCCTACGTGCACAAGCTTCTGACGGGACGAACCGATCTCTCGACTCTGCGTCAGCGTGGGGGAGTAGCGGGTTACCCGCAGCGCTCGGAATCCGAGCACGACATCGTTGAGTCTTCGCACGCATCGAGCTCACTATCGTGGGCAGACGGCATTGCAAAGGCATACCGCCTCACCGGCCAGGCAGACCGATACACCGTGGCGGTACTTGGAGACGGTGCCCTCACCGGCGGCATGACCTGGGAGGCGCTGAATAACATTACGGATGACAACGACCGCCGCCTCGTAATCGTCGTGAACGACAACGGGCGATCATATGCGCCAACCATCGGCGGCTTCGCACAGTACCTAAACCGCATTCGAACGGTGCCAACCTACCGCAGGCTCTACAGGGCATCTAGCAAGTTCTTTGCAAAATTCGGTGCCCCAGGTCGAGTCATCTACCGCGCAGTTCGCCTCGCCGGCAAGGGCGTGTTCGGCTCCGTAGTTCCTCAGGGCATGTTCCCGAATCTTGACATCAAGTACATTGGCCCAATCGATGGCCACGACCTGCAGGCTGTCGAAACGGCACTGCGTCAGGCGAAGAAGTACGGGCAGCCGGCTTTGGTGCATGTCATCACGCAAAAGGGCAAGGGCTTCGACCCGGCAATGCTTCACGAAGACGACCAATTCCACGCCGTCGGGCAGATCGACCCCAACACCGGAGAATCGCTCGAAGCCGCCAGTGGGCCATCCTGGACAGGGGTATTCGCCGACGAGATCGCGCGACTGGCCGAGCAGAACGAAAGAATCGTCGGCATCACAGCCGCGATGCAAAAGCCGGTGGGTCTGCACAAGTTTGCGGAACGCTTCCCGTCACGTGTCTTTGACGTCGGCATCGCTGAACAACACGCAGTGGCCAGCGCTGCGGGCATGGCATTCGGCGGGTTGCATCCGGTAGTCGCCGTCTATGCAACGTTTATGAACCGCGCGTTCGATCAAGTCTTGATGGATGTGGCACTGCACAACGCAGGGGTCACCTTCGTGCTCGACCGAGCTGGCGTGACAGGTCCGGATGGCGCCTCGCACCACGGAATGTGGGACTTGGCAATTTTCCAGGTAGTGCCCGGCATTCGGATAGCTGCGCCGCGAGACGCGGAACGCCTCGCCGAACTGCTAGCCGAGGCAGTTGCCGTCGACGACGCTCCAACGATGATTCGATTCGGCAAGGGCAACGCTTCAGCAAGCATTCCCGCTCTGCGCCGCAGCGCAGACGGCGTTGATGTGCTTTTCGAGTCCAATAAGCGTGACGTGCTTCTGGTCGGCGTCGGCGTTATGGCCGACACTGCGGTTAAGGTCGCAAAGAAACTTGAAACGCTTGGCATTGGCGCCACCGTCCTTGACCCCCGATGGGTTGTTCCTGTTCGTGAATCTGTACTTGACGAGGCCTCGCGGCACCGCTTGGTGGTTACGATCGAGGATGGCGTGAAGGTCGGCGGCATCGGCACCCGAGTTCGTCAGGACCTGCGCGACGCTCAAATCGACACTGCGCTAACCGAATTGGGGCTGCCCGACGAGTTCCTCGAACACGCGAGTCGAAGCGAGTTGCTGCTCGACGCTGGCCTGGATGTGGAGTCAATAGTGCAGCGAATTGCTGCCCAGGTTAAGGGCGAGATGATTCCTCACGCTCGACGTGTTTAGCGAAAAAAGTCGCGAATTCACTCAGCCCTGCGACTAATTGAGCGATCTTTCGCCAGCGCCAGCAGAGTGCAGCGCTTCGCATAATGCAGTGACCAACTTCTCGCGCTGCCAAGACCTTGCTCCGAGTGATGCGAGGTGTTCATCCACTTGCTGTTCGGACCACTCGTTGAAGTGCCAGCACAGCGAACGCAGGTAGTCAGGTGTTAGTAGGTTCTCTGCCGGTATTGAAAGCTCTTCGACAAGTGACGAGATAACGGGTTTAACGGCCTTGAGGCGAGCCTCTGCATCCGGATACCGATTGGGCCAGCTGCGGTGGTTAGGAATGCCGGTGTGAGTCACCTTCAGGGGTGGCAGGTCGTGCGTTGCGAGCCCGGTCTGAAGCGCGGTCCACCAGGTGTCGAGGTAGGTTCGCGAGGCCCGTCCGTGGAAGCTTCGTTCAGAAGCTAATTCACTCTTGGATCGCGGCAAGATCTTGGCTACAGCCGAGATTGAGGCATCCGGGACGAGTCGACCGGGCGAAACGTCTAGCTTCATGGCTAGCGCTTCACGCGCGTTCCATAGTTCGCGCACCACAGCCAGGCCGCGCTGTGACTTGATCTCGTGCGCACCGGTCGTGCCGCGCCAGCGATCCGGCTGTTTTTCCTTTGGCCTAAAACCGGTCAAGTGAGCGAACTCTTGCTGGGCATAAACCCACTTGCCGGCTTCCTCCAGCGCTGCCTGCAGGGCTTCAGCGAGCTCCGGCAATACGTCTACGTCTAGTGCTGCATAGTCGAGCCAGTCCGCCGGCAAGGGGCGTGTACTCCAATCGACTGCCGAATGCTCCTTTGCGAGCTTGAAGCCGAGGAAGTGCTCTACGACAGCGCCTAGACCCACTCGGGGTAGTCCCAAAATCCTGGAGCCCAGCTCGGTGTCGATGAGGGCAGTTGGGCGCAATCCCAATTCATTTAGGCAAGGCAGATCCTGCGTACTTGCGTGCAGAATCCAAGGCATCTCGGTCATAAATGCTGCGACGTTGAAGCGCGATTCCTCGTCGGTGAATGTTGCCTGCGGGTCGATGAGGTAGATCGCACTGCCGCGACGATGTAACTGAAGTAGGAATGCGGCTTGTGAATAACGGAAGCCGCTCGCGCGCTCGGCGTCGACCGCTAATGCGCCGGTGCCCCTTCGAAGATCAGCAAGCATAGTAGAGACTTGCTCGGCCGACTCAATGAGAATTACTTCGCTGCGTGGTGTGAGCAGATCGACGACCTCAGAGGCGTCGTTGACTTCGGTCACGTTAGATCCGTCCGATGCCTTCAGGCAGTGGGGAATAGCCGCTCAGAACGCAAATCAGGTCTTGCCAAGCTTCAAGGTGGGGAGCAAGTGCTGCCCCAGTTGGGCTCCACGAGGCACGCATTTCTAGTTCAGCGTGCGGTGCCTGATGGGCCAGAGCACCGTAACCGGTTGAGAGGATGCGGGTCGAGGTTCCCGCCTCGGCCGCGTACTCCGCGTTGCGTGCGCGCAGGGCCGTCGTCAACCAGTCCCAGGCCAGGTCGGCGCTTACGTCTTCCTGTCCGATGTGACTTTCAAGGGGTGACTTGGCGAAGCAGACAACTCGGAATCGTCCAACCCAGTTTTCTTGAGGCTCGTCGTGCCAAAGAAACACGATTCGTCCGACCCCCGCGTCGCCTGCGCTCGTCTGGTCGTCGATGTGAGCAGCGAAGGCGATGGCATGCTTTGCCAGGTTGCCGGGCGCAGGAATCTGTTCGATGTGCAGCTCCGAGCGAACCTGCACCGAGTGCAGACTTTTCATCGCTAGCGCGAACTCCGGTGACACCGGACCATCGAATTCAACTTCAAACATCTTTAGAACTCTAAGTTCAGCCCTTGCGCACGTCTGGTTGCCACGCCGTTCCGGCGCATTAGCTAATGTGCAGACTCCCGGTAACGACCACATTTCCGTCCTGCGCTAAGGCAAAGTACTGCTCTAGTTGTGCGCCGTTGAGGAGTCTGACCAGTTCTTCGACGCGCTCGAGAGCCGTCGTGGCGTCAGAGGTGTTAGTGACTGTCACAATGAAGTGCTCGAGTCTCGAGCCAAGCGCCTTGGCATAGGTAATTCCCGACTCGAGCAGGATGAAGTTGCTCTGCACCTCTAGCATCGCCAAGTCTGCTAGGTCCGAGATGCCGAACATAGGTTTTGTCTCGCCAAATTGCACAGGTGGCAGGAACTCCGAATGGCGATCAACGACCGCGATAGGAGCGTACTTGGAGGGGCGGTAAGACTCGGCTGCGGCGGTCCTTGCTGTGGTGACTACCACGTCGCAGGCCCTCCGTGCAGCCATGAGGAGCGCCCGGTCAGCAGGATTGGAAATCGCATCGCTACCGATGTTCCACGTCTCGGCAAGCGCACCATTAGGCGGAATGGCCTGTATCCATGTAACGCCCGGCCGCAAGGCTAGGTGTTTGTTAGGAGTGCCCTCGACAATCAGTTGACGCACTGTACTCGGAGCAACCATGGCTCTACTTCTCCGCTAGCTTTTCGCTTACCTGTCGCTTGATTCGCCTAAGCATGCCGCTCATTCCGCGCAGGCGAAGCGCTGAGACGGCTTCGAGGAGGCCTAAGCGCGAAGG
>JACCDL011510552.1_pt1 | contig 29471 bp, 26 predicted proteins | sample 7441931 | NCBI WGS metagenome assembly JACCDL01 (sample SAMN15323437, study PRJNA562643) | freshwater metagenome | isolation source: river surface water | place: USA:Blue River Watershed | collected 2017-08-16 | reverse complement strand
TCTGTTTCAAAGCGAGAGGAGATAACTAAATCATTTTCATCCGCGATTTGCGCGAATTGGGGATTGATTTCGGAGCTAACATGTTCAAACTCAACCACCATCAAGGGTGCCCACGCTTCTTTTAGTGCGCGGAAAAATACTTCTAAAATAATCGAGATGACACGCGATTCAGTCGCCGTGAACATCCGCGTTGGGGGTAAGCCGTTAGATGCGCCTTCACCTGGCTTATCTCCGGCGCGACGTTTTTGATTGCTTGGCATACCGCTGCCGGTGCCACCAAAAAAATTGTCGAGCGAAGAGAACACCAGTGTAGGCTCAATCATCACCAACGAAAAACCACGCAGCGGATTAATACGTACAGTATTAACAGCCAGTGGTGGACGCATATCTTTTAGATAGTCGCCAAAACGTACAATTTGCGCACGCGTAGGATTGATACGTGGACTGGTGCGTAATACATCCATCAAGCCCATGCGGAACAAGCGTACGAAGCGTTCATTGATCATCTCAAGGGATGAGGTATTAACACCTAGCGTACTGTCTTCGCTGGCTAGATCATGTTTCTTAACACGCGTAGTCAGATTAAAGCCGGTATCAATCGCAATGGTACCGTCATCGATACCCTCAGAGAGGGCAGCGAGTTCTTCTGCTGACAGCAAGTTGCCTGAAGTAGCCATGACTTTATCGTTCCAGTCGGGTTATTTTTTCTGATTCAGTATTACTGAACCACGAATTCCGTAAACATCACTTCTTCGATACCGCCAAAGCCTTCGTATTTTTCGAGCAGTGAGTTAATCACTAAACGTAAATCCTCAGCTAAAGCCTTACGAAAATCGGGTCTGAGCAAATCGGCTTCGGTTTTTTGACGCATCACGTCAAGGATACCGGCACGCAGCGCTAACTCGTGAGTTTTTAAGTTTTTGATCACGCGCTCATCATAGTGAGTCATGATGGTCAGTGTGACTTGCATAACTTTACGTGAGCTAGCGACATTCGATAGCAAAGGCTTTTCGAACGCATAGTAATTGAACTTCCAACGTTCAGCTTCACCTTCAGGGCTAGCGAGTTCTTTACCTTCAGGCTCAGCCGCTGGCTTGCCGTGACTATCTGCGGCAGGTTTGCCATGACTGTCAGCTGCAGGAGCGCCGTGACCATCACCCGCCGGTGCGTGACCGTCACCCGCCGGGGCATGACCATCGCCGTGACCTTCGAGCTTGTCGAGTTGCGCATCGACTGCCTCTTTCGGCTTCTTATTGAAGAAACCGGTAGCGAGCAGGGTGCCACCGACCGACAAACCGATCAGTAGCAAGACGCCTACGACGATTAGAATGATCTTGACTAGCGGACCTTTTTTCTTCGGTTCGCCTTCAACTACTTCTTCTGCTGGTGCTGCTGGAGCTTCGTCAGCCATTACATCCCCCTACGAGGTTTATTAGGATCAGACCAGGACATCTAAGCCGTTGTTGTCGGCCGCAGATTTCTTGGCTGTCAAACTTGCGTTAATTTCGCCGGTATTTACCGGTGAACTCTTCGACACCCCACTTATTCCGCTAGGCGCTTTTTGGCGCCCAGGTGTCGAATTTCCGCCATTTTGACCATCTTGTCTTACGTTAACATTCACTTGAGCAACTTCCATGCCTGACTGTGCCAAGGTTTCTTTCAGGCGGGGTAGGCCATCGACGATTAAGTCGCGGGTCATGGCTTCGCTGGCATTGAAGCTGGCTTCTAAGTTGCCTTGCTTCATATCGAGTTTGATTTCAATACTGCCAAGGTCTTGAGGTTTGAGTGTCAGCTCTACATTCCAGTTACCGCGGGCAATCTGCGCGGCCAATCGCTGGCCGAGTGCTTCACCGAGTCGTTGGGAGAGTTGTTGATATTGATCTGCCCGCACATCAATCTCGGTTTGGGTCGGGTCGGTTTGGCCGGTACCGGATCCCATGCCACTGCCAGAATTGGCATTTGAGTTGGCCGAACTATGCTGACGGTGTTCCCACATCATGCGCAAATCTTCACCGGTCAGCTCGGTTCCCAAGCTAAGCGTATCCGTCACCACCGAATTGTCATTCAGGGCGATGATAGATGAGGGGTCGATCTTGGCCGCAGCTGATTTGAAGGATTCACCTGTCAGGGCGGCGATTTTTTCTGCGCGCTGGCTGATTTGTTTGGTCTGTAAGCGTTTAGCAAATTGGGCAGCTTCGCCCGCGCCCAAGATCAAGGTGGCGGCCAGGTTTTCTGCCGGTGCTTCTTGACTTTGCTGTTGCGCGACAGCTGTGCTGATTTCAATGCCGGTTGGTTTTACGACGTTCTCGGCCAGAGCCAAGGTCTCGTTTTTGCTATCTACAGCATTCAGCTGACCTGGTTGGTTAACCGACCAACGCAAACTGCCGTCAGCGCCCAAATCCAACACGCTCATGCCATTGGCATCGGTGGTTGGTTCCAGTGGAGCGGGTGCGATGGTGGCTACCGGTAAGACGTTTTCAGTGGAGTTGTCTTGCAGAGCTGATTTTGGCTGGCCCAGTGCGATTGAATCAGTGAACGCAGAGAGCGGCGTGGGTTCGACTGAAGCAGTAGTTTCAACGATAGGGGCGGCGGGTGCTGCGTGCTGAAAAATCAGCGCCAGCGACGACTCATCCATACCTTGCGAGCGAGCAAATGCGAACAGGCTCTCGTCATCCATGGTGGCTGTGTTGCTGGTAATGATATGTACGGCCGGTCCTAGGACTTCCGATGCCAGTCCTTCTGCCGGGGGTGAAGCCTTGCCAGTCTGGGCGGCAAGATCTTGCCCCTGCAGGCCCATTTGCATGGAAGTGAACATGTCACCAAACTGGCCGCCATCTTCAGTGGGACCTGAGGAAAGTGCCGATTTGGCGAGTTTTTTCGCTTGGTGTGCGGCATTAACGGCCGGATTCGATACTGAGTTCATCGTTATTTGCTTCCTGAGTTGCCTTCAAGTGGCAGTTCATTAAGCAAAAATCGTGACAGGTCAGAGAATCCTTAAAACAAGCCATTTGTAAGGATTAATTGCGAGGGAAAATTGGCGTAGCGTAGCTTTAAGAATAGTCAATTAGTTAGTAAGCTAAAAATAGTTAAGGCCTGCTCTGGTTTGCGCCAGGGCAGGCCTTTTTAGTCTAGCTGGCCGTTTAAAGTGGCTAGTCTTAGTTCAGTGCGGTCGAACGGCTAGTGGCGGGAACCAGGGTAGGTACTTGTAGCCATGCGCTGCGGATTTCGTTCATCAGGTTATGGACTTCCTGCAATGCTTCCAAGTCGTTGTTGGCATTCACATGAAATAAGCGACGAGTCACATAGCTATACAAGTCGTTCAGGTTGCGCGCGATGTCGCCGCCTTTTTCAAAATCGAGGGCGCCTTGCAGGCCGACCACGATGCGGCCAGCACGCGAAAGACTTTTGGATTTTTCTACGATGGAGCCGCGCTCCATGTGGCCGCGGGCTGTGGCGAGACTCTCGATCAGACCGTCGAACAGCATCTGGATAAGCTGCACATTGTCTGCGCCCGATACACCGGTTGTTACTTTCACATCACCGTAACTGGCGAGGGCTCGTTCTCTCATGTTCATGGTCTGTCGCTCCTGAGTAATTCATTGCGTCAGACCTATAATCGGCGGGTTGCCGAAAGACTTGAGGAACGATTTTTATCTGCTCATAAAACCCTTTTAAATCAAGCGGTTGGAACAGCTTCTGGTTGAGCTTTCGGAGTTTCAGAGGCGAGCCGTTCAGCGGCCATCGCTTCGGCCGCAGCTTGCAATTCATCTAATTCGCTACTGCCCTCAGCACTGTTTTCTGAATCGGTAGTGCCAGCGTCGCCTTGAGCCATTTCTGTGGAAGTTGCCTCAGGTGCCGCTAATGCGGCGACTGCTTCGGTGTCGCCTTCGGCGGTAACCTCGTCCGTATCTTCTTCGGCGGTTTCAAACGTTTCGGGCTCTTCTGGCGGGAATTCTTCTTCTTCCTTGAACGGCATCAGGAGCTTGGACAAGGGATGGGGTGGCAATCCGGTGGCGGAGAAAATCTCATCACCAATCTCATCAAGCTGCTCGCGCAAGGTGTCGGGATCTTCATCGGGCTCGGTTATTAAGCTGTAACCGACTTTATAAATACCGACTGCAAATTCATGCGGTATCCAGGATTCGATATCACCACGCAGGGTAGGCACAATACGCTCGCAGCGCACAGGCATTAAAAAGCCTTCACGACCGTCGTGCTGACCTTCTTCAAACAGTATTTCTAAATGTTTTTGTAGTACCACTTCATAACGTGGCTTAAGCGGAATGATTTCTTTTGGATTAATGCCACGCATGGGCACACCTATCATCGCATCCCATAACTCTCTGCCTGACAAGCCGCCGAAGGTGTCAGCGGGATTGAAGCGGGGTTTTTGGGCACTTTTGCCTGTCTGTATGTCATCCACTTTTTCAAGGGTGAAGAACATCACCAGCAGGGCGCCGACGATTCCAATCAGAATCAATAGCAGCAGTATGGTGTTGATCTGTTGCGCCATAATTAACCTCTAATTAGCGGGTCCGCGGCTCGGACTTCAGCTGTGTACGAAGTTTTTTCACGTTAGCCGATAGGATTTGCGACACCCTAGATTCGGACACTCCCAGTACCTCGCCAATTTCGCGAAGGTTAAGTTCTTCTACGTAGTAGAGCGAAATCACTAGCTTGTCACGTTCAGGCAGTTGGTCAATCGCATCGGTCAGCGCTTCCATCATTTGCGCTTCTTCAACGATCGCATCCGGCTGCCGTGAGCTTTGATCAGGCACGTTCATGACTTCATCAGTCACGACTTCCATCGAGTAGGTCTCGAACTGGCGCGCGTTGCCACGGTCTTTTTCAAAACTATCCAGCTCCACACCCATGTACTCAGCTAACTCGGCTTGCGTTGGTGCCCGTCCGAGTTCCGATGCCAATGCTTGATTCGCCGTACTGTGCGATTTATTAAATGCCACAGCAGAGCGGGGCAGGAAAGATAGTCTGCGAACTTCATCAATCATCGCGCCGCGTACTCGACTATGTGCATAGCTTTCAAACGCCACACCTTTGGTCGGATCAAACGCGCGTGCAGCCTCGATCAGTCCAATCATGCCGACTTGAACCAACTCGTCGACTTCCATAAAAGGAGGGATTCGCGCTTTAAGATGCACGGCGATACGTTTGACCATCCCCAAATTTTCAAGGATGAGCGCCTCGTCGGGGCTCTTGCCGGCTTTTCCAGTCTGTTCGTATAGTCTGATTGATGGTGGCATGGCTTAAGCCCCTTGGTTCTGCCGCACCAGACGTTCCATGAAGAACTGAAGTCCTCCAGAGGCGTGACTGATACTAGGCAGGTGGGTGATGGCATCAGCCAGACGGCGGTAATCTCGCGCACCGGCACTGCCGGGTGCGAATTCCATCACTGACTGATATTTTTTGAGGGCGGCGAGAATCATCTCGTCGGACTCAATGGAGGTTAAATATTGTAGGGTCTTACCCAGAAAACGATCGCACACTTCGTTCACGCGACGATACAGCTGAGCACCAGCGGCCTGACTCTCCACCATATTCGGTATGAGATAAATTTCATCGAGCTCGAGATCGCGCGTCATCACTTTAATAATGCCGTAGGCATCGGCAATCGACGAAGGTTCATCTTTAACCACGATAAAGCGGCGTTGGCAGGCTTCCATAAATGCCAATACCGAAGGCGCGATACCCGCAGCAGCATCTAAAATTAAGTAATCAATATCATCATCAAGCTCTGAAAAAGCTTGCACGATGCCAGCCGTAATTGCTGGGCTAATCGCGGCCATTTCATGCACACCGGATGCGCCAGGCACGAGTAATACGCCTTGACGCGAGGTGACGATGATTTCTTTCAGCGTCTTTTCACCGGCGATCACATGCGAGAGGTTGTATTGCGTCTGACAGCCCAGCGCAATTTGCGCATTCGCTAGACCCAGATCACCATCCAACAGCATGACTTTTTTATTCATCATGGTGAGAGCCACCGCCAGATTCGTAGAGAGCGTCGTTTTACCCACGCCTCCTTTACCACTGGCGATACCAATCACTTCAGTGTTGCGTTTTACGGTTTTAGCTTGCATGAGCGGCAGTCTCTATACGGTTGACCAAAGCATGAGTGGCAGTGACCACGGTCATTTCGTCTTTATCTAGTAATTCATCAGCTACCAGCGTGGTTTCTAATCCGAGTCCGCGAATCGCTAATGCCACCAGCTCATTGGCGGTCAGTACTTGCGATCCGTCAGTGGCGAGTGGGCTATGCGATGCAGCCGAAAGTTTGACGGGCTTTTCGCACAGCATTTGCAGCAATGCCCATGGTTGCGTGGCTTCGTCCATGCGCGAGACCATTAAGCTGGCCCAGGTAATTTTCATGTCGGCCAGATAGCGACGCACCGTCGTCATCGAGGCATCCGCTGGCACGATCAAATGAGCGCTTAATTCTGGGCAGCACTCGATGATTTGTTGAAGTTTTTCAGCCGTCTGCACACCGGGAGTGTCGATTAATACCAAACGACGCTGGCCAAGTTCAGAGAGCAGGGTTTTCAATGTTTCGGGATCGTTAGCGCGCAAGCAATCAACACCGGATTGCGCACACAACATTTGTATTTGGCTCCACGCACCAGCACGTTGATCGCTATAACTAATCACGGCGACTGATTCAGCACCTTTGCGTTCAGCAGCGGCGCGCGCTAAGCGTGCCACCATTAATGTTTTACCTGCACCGGCTGGACCTGCAATTGCGTGCACACCACGTTGTGGCAGTTTGGCCCAATGTTCACCCAAGCTCTTAGTGAGGTGAAGTCGCAGAGCTTCCTTGGCGTCGTCCAAATCCGTCATCGTGTTGATGTGATCAACTAATAAGGTGCGCAATGAAACAGGGATACTGGCTTCAGCTAGAGCAGCAATTAAAGGTCGAACCGCGACATTCGCTGAGCTTTCTGATTGCCACGTAGCGACGCGTTGCGCCAACTTGAATTCTTTACGGATAGCAGAGAGTTCATCACGCACCATGTCAACGATTTCACGCCCGCGGATGTATTCGCGATGCTGTGATGCGTTGGAGGTATCGCTGTCCTGTTCTTCATCACGATCGTTCTGACTATGGTGATTAGCATCTTGTTTGATCGAGCGTTCGTCGGCAGGGGAGGCAGTCGCACCTTTATCGAGTGCTTTGAATGACTGATGCAGCACTTCGCCAAAGCGCTCGCCATCACCGCTTGCACGGGCTTCTACCCACGGTTCGGGATTCACGTCGACAGCGACGATCACTTCGATCATTCCGTTGGCGCGTGAATTCGACACGAAGAGCACGTCCTGACCGTACAGGGCTACCGCCTTTTCGGTGGCCCGTCGGAGATCTTTTGCGAGGATGCGTTTAAGTTCCATGTTTTTTCCTGTTGCGACTCGTCTGGTTAGGACTTGGTCTGTGCTTCAACCGTATAAATAACTTTGACTGCTTGATCATCGGGGATCTCGGTATACGAGAGCACCGTCATTTCAGGTATGCGGTGGCGAACCATCTTCGACAGCCATGGGCGGATCGAAGGTGCCACCACCAGTACAGCGGGATTACCATCGTCTTCTACAATTCGGCCTGCTTCACGCAAGGCGGCAAACAAACTTTCTGCGAGGCCGGGTTCAATCACTACTGATTGTCCCGGTGCGCCATTCGATAGCACGTTGTGTAGCAGTTGCTCCAAATCGGGTGCCAGTGTCATCACGGGCAAGCTATCTTTCATATCCACCAGCTCTTGCACGATCATGCGACCGAGCTTAGGGCGGACATAAGCGGTGAGTTGTTCAGGGTCTTGGGTTTTGCCGGCGACATCGGACAAGGTTTCAACAATCGTGCGCATGTCACGAATCGCGACACCCTCGGCCAGCAAATGCTGAAGCGTGCGAGTAATCACGCCCAAGGCCATCTTGCCGGGGACGAGGTCCTCTACTAACTTAGGAGACTTCGCCGCTAATTTATCGAGCAGCTGCTGAGTTTCATCGTGCGAGAGCAGTTCAGACGCGCTATCGCGCAGTACTTTATTTAAATGGGTAGCAATCGCTGTAGCCGGATCCACCACGGTATAACCAAGCGTACGTGCGTAGTCGCGCTGTGCAGGGTCAATCCAGACCGCTTCCAAACCGAAAGCGGGTTCTTTGGTGGGTATGCCTTCAAGTTCACCATAGACTTTGCCTGGGTTGATGGCCAGTTCACGGCCACTCTTGATTTCACCGCGACCACGCACCACACCATTTAAGACGATGTGATAAACGTCGGGGTCGAGATTCAAGGCATCACGAATACGAACGGTTTGAACTAAGAAGCCCAGTTCAGCGGAGAGTTTTTTGCGAACACCTTTGACGCGTGGCATTAACTGCCCACCCGTCTCGGGATTCACTAAAGGAATGAGTCCATAGCCAATTTCCAGGCCGATTAAGTCCACTTGATCAACGTCATCCCAATCCAACTCTTTGGGCGCGTCAGTTTTGTCCTCGGCTGAGGCTTGCTGTTCAGCTTCCTTCGAGAGCACATCTTCTTTATTGAGAAGCATCACACCCAAACCGGCTGAAGCCAACGCCAGTGTTAAGAACACCAGATGAGGCATACCGGGTATGACACCCAAAATCGTCATGATGGTCGCGCCAATAAAGAGGGCGCTTGGGTTGGCCAGTTGCGTCATGGCCTGCTCAGTCATGGTTTCCGCGGTCGTTACGCGGGTGACGATGATCGCAGTAGCCAGTGAGAGGAATAGGGAAGGAATCTGTGCGACCAAGCCATCACCGATGGTCAGCAATATATATAGCTTGCCAGCTTCGGCGAATGACAGGTCGTGCTGACCGACACCAATGGCTAGGCCGCCGATGACGTTAATCAATAAGACCAGCAAGCCGGCCAAGGCATCGCCAGACACGAATTTAGACGCACCATCCATGGAGCCGAAGAAGTCAGCTTCTTGCGAAATCTCATCGCGCCGTTTTTTAGCTTGTTCTTGGGTGATCGAGCCTGCGTTCAAATCGGCATCAATCGCCATTTGCTTACCAGGCATCGCATCCAGGGTAAAACGGGCATTCACTTCAGAGACTCGGCCGGCACCCTTGGTGACGACCACGAAGTTGATGATCATCAGGATCACGAAAATAATAAAGCCGACTAAATAGTTGCCGGCAATTACGAATTCTCCGAAAGCTGCAACCACGGCTCCCGCCGCGTGTTCGCCCTCATGGCCATTCACCAGAATGACTCGGGTCGACGCCACGTTCAACGCCAGTCGCAACATCGTTGCAAAAAGAAGAACAGAAGGGAAGGACGAAAAATCCAGCGGTTTTTTTGTGCCGATGGCGATCATGATTACGACCACGCTGACGAGAATATTAAAAGTGAAGAAAATATCCAGCAGCACGGGGTGCAAAGGCACCACCAACATAGCCATGATCAGCAATACCAAGAAAGGAATGCCCAGGCCCGAGACTTCGAAGCCAGACAGACGCTGTCGGATTGTTGACATGGAAAGGGTGCTCATTGCTATGTTTTGTTTAAAAGTCTTTAAAAATCAATAAGTTAAAATTTAGCTCTGTTAAATACAAATTTCCTCGTGGAACTACTAAGCAATTGATGTGCCATCAGTTTTAGGTCGTTTTCCGGCAAGGTTTACTGGTAGTAGGGTCGAATTGGGCGGGATTCATGAGGGATAAATTGTCTTTTAATTATTTTTTTATTCATTTTGATGACTTTCCGGGTGGCATTTCGTTAAAGAACCTGAAATGACTGCCGATTAAGCGGGGGAGTAAAGGAATTTTTGCTCACCGTAAATGCTTCGGTAGAACGTGGTCTCGGTAGTCCAGTCAGGTTCTAGTGGTTGGTTTTTCGAGAAATAACTAGGTTTCGCAAGAAGCGTTCCGGGTGGGACGAATGCGATGACGACAAAAAGGGGTGATTCATGAACAAGATGTCCAAATGCACAATGGTTTCGCTGGTTGCGCTGATTTCAGCTTGCCAGACGTTTCCCTCGGTGGCGATAGCTGACAATTCGTCTGCTAAAGCTGAAGTTAAACCAGTTGAGTCGGTCAAACCGGCTGAACCAAGGACGCCTGCAACGGAAGTTGCACGCTCCGAGCCTAAGGCAGAGTCCAAAGCATCGGCTGAGCCTGTGAGCATGATTACGCCGATGATGGAGCGTCAGCAGACGATCCGCGCAACCGGCTATGCAGTCATCAGCACACAGAATCACAAAAATGCTTCGCAGCAGCGTTTGATGGCGATTCGTGCTTCTAAGCTCGACGCGTATCGTGCGTTGACGGAACAGGTCTACGGTCAACAACTCGATGCGACAACGACGGTTGCTGAGATGATGGTGACGAGTGATACCTTCCGTACACGTGTACAAGGCATCATCTATGGCGCGGTTCTCGAGTCGATCACACCGATTGGTGACGATACCTATGAGACCACCATGTCACTGGACGGCCGTGTAGTTAACGACCTGCGCGTTCTGTACCTGAATCAGTTAGCTGCTCGTAGCCGCTAATCAGTACTGATACTTTTACGGTGATTATCATGCGTGCCTCCCGTTTTCTACCCTTGCTACTGGCCTTGCCGCTGGCTGGAGCGTTGGTGTCTGCTTATGCAGGCGACACACCACTGCCGACCGACCCGCGCAAGCGTCTGGTGGCTCTGCAAAATGCACTCGTTAAGGCCGCGATGGATGGTCAGACACGTGTACATACCGCAGCTTGGGTAGATAACACTGGCAAGCTGCATGAGAACACACGCATTAGCTCAGACATGAAAGTAAGTGGTGTGCGCGTGCTGAATTATCTTCAGGCAGAAGACGGCCCATCGGCCGCCATCATTGCCGAAGGCAAGGGAATTACGCCTTCCGAAGAAATTTGCCGCGCTAACCTTCAGCGTTATCGTCGTGAAGCTACATTTGATGCTTCGCTGCGGATTGCTACTAGCGGAGCAGATCAATATGACTGGAAGAGGCTGCTTAATCAGGCTAAGTCCAAGTTGTTCGCGCGTGCAACGGCAGGTCGTAAATGGTCGTTGGCAGCGACAACGGTGGTTCCGACCAACGCCTATGATCGCGCGCTAAGCGGAGCCACGCCAGATATCGCTCCGTATCACATGCAACTGGAATTATTACCATCTGGTGCATTGGGTATTGAAGCTATTCGTCCGGCTAACACGAAGCCTGTGTTGCAAAAAGTGGTAAGCGCTACGCAAGATTTTTTCAGTGACGATGCACCTCGTCGCGCACCAGTGCCTTTCGTGATTCGCCTGTCGGTAGTTGAGCGCACGAGTCAGCGCTTGTTGTGGCAAGAGGCTGTGCCACTGTTTTTCCCAGCAGCAGAATTGAGTACAACCAGCCAGCCATTACCGCCCGGTTTGTTGTCTGAACTCGACCGTGTGCTGGATCGTTGGCAAGATAAGATGGACACCGATTTTGGATGCAAACCACAGCAATTCAACGTGATGCCTGAGAGCGCCGTGAATGGTTGGGTGATTAATGGTGGACAAACGGCAGGATTAGCAATCGGCGATCAGCTGTTGTTAATGAACCGCGAGTTTTTACCAGCACGAATTTTAGAACCCGATAGTGCCCAGCATTTGGCATTGGTTGAGGTTGTCAGCGTGGATAACGGCAAAGCCATCATCAGAAAGCTTGCCGGCCCCAGAGACATCGCAAGATCCGGCGACTGGATCGCCACCCCCTTCTGAGAAATCTGGAGATAAAAAATGAATAAGCTACGTTTAAATGCACTTCTCGCTTGCCTGCTATTGGCATTGGGTAGTTCGGCTCTCGCTAATGATCCACCCAAGGAGCCAGCCAAGGACGCTAAGAAAGAAGAAGAGAAACCCGCTGAGCCGGATTTACCTTCCAAACCGTATCCAAAAAATGCGGTTCCAAAAGCTTTCCTTCCTAAAAAGGACGAGCAGAAAGAAGCGGCTGCTAAGCCTGAAGCTGTTAAAGATAAGCCTACAGAAAAGCACGCTGAAAAACCTGCGGAAAAGGGTGATGACAAGCATGCTGCCGACAAAACTACTGTCGTAAAATTCGATGGTGGTCATGACCAGCCCGCACCAGTTGCAGTCGCTCCTAAGCGTCGCAAGGTGGCTCGTACTCAAGCACCAGCTCATGGCGTTGCTCATGCCACTAACCCAGTCATACAGCAAGTCGCTGGTGAGAGTGTGAAAACAGCATCGGCTGACCGTGATGCGTATGTCGCACAAAAAAATGACACGCTGGACAAGGTGATTGCTAAAACCTTCCCTAAGACGCCGTTTTCTATGGAAATCATGCGTGAGGCTTTCGTGCGTGCTAATCCACAGTTAAGACCACCTGTGAAAAACGTCAAGCTCAATCCAGGTCAGGTGTTGCAATTACCTGATGTGAATGTGATGCGCATGGTTGTTATGGGTGAGGGTGGTAGTGGTGCAACGATGGCCATGAGCGGCGATGTCCACTACGAGAAAAAGCAAAGCTTATTTGTACCATCAGCAACCGCTCCGGCTGCAGTCGCACCGGCAGTCGCAGTTCAACGACAAATTGCTATTCCACCTTTACCAGTGAATGTTGCTAGCTCCGCTCCAACGCAAGAAGTCTCTGCTGAGGAAAAAAAGAAATGGGTTCGTTACCCGTAATTGGATAGTGAACTCGATTTACTGAGTTGTACCCAATCGGATGTCAGTAACTGAGCCGATCGCATCGTCGGGTCGCATACACCCGATTTCTGCAGAAATTCGCCCGCTGCAGCTGGAAGTCACGCAAGCCCGCGAAATGGGTTTGCGTGATGGCCAGATTATCCAAGGCAGCATGGAATTACGGGGCGAGAGTTTAAAACTGCTGCTCAACGGGCAGCTGATCGATGTCCCTCCTGGTTTCCGTTTTCGTCCCGGTGATCCCGTCTGGCTTAAAGCCCAATCTCGCCCTGGCGGATGGTGGCTGCGCTTAATCGATGCGCGCAGGGCCGCTGCAGCAACCCATCCATCGACGGCAGGTCATCAAGAGACTTCCTCAGCGACTGACTTACCTCCCACGCCCCTCACACCCTCGCGTTTGCAGACGTTATTGTTGCGTCCGCCGATGTCACCTACATTGATGTCCTTATTCGAGCCAAAAGAGATTGCGGTTTTATTGAAAGCGGCCGCGAATCAGGAATTGGTTCATCAATTCGTGCAGATGCGACTTTCGATGGGCAGCCTCTCGGCAGGAGCGCTGCAGAGTGCAGTACAAAGTTCGGGCTTGTGGTTGGAATCGATGCTGGCCCGTGGACTAGCCTCCTCAGTGCCGGATGTAAAAACCTTATTGCGGCGTTTAATCCGTGCTTTGGGTGAGCGTGACTCACCACACACAGCCAGCTTGCAACGAGCGATTGACGATATTGAAGCCGCACAGGTGGAGTCGTTATCAGCGCAGTCACGCGGCGAACTGGCCTTTGGTTTGGTGCTGCCTTTTGCTAATTCCAATCCGGTTGACATTGAGTTCTTTCGTTCTTCCCTCAAGCGCAATCAAAAAGAAGCGCCGCCTTTTATAGTGAATATTCATACCGACCATCACACGCTAGGTGAACTGTGGTTGAAAATTTCCATCGTCAGTCGATCGCAGATTGATGTGTTGGTGTGGGCGATCAAACCCGCGACGGCAGAGCGTGCTCGGCAAAAAGTGAGTCAGTTAAGTAAGGCATTGCGCGAATCAGGTTTGAATCTGGGTCTTTTTCGGGTGTTTAATTCTGCACGCCCCAGCGTGCCCACAGGATCGTCACCACCGGGTGCGATGTTGGATGTGCAAGCATGAATCGCCCACCAGAACTTACGCCCTCATCAGCGGATGATCGAGCGCTGATACCTGCGTCAGCGTCAACCAATCACTCGTTGTCCTTAGCGATCATTGAAGAGGCGCAGCGGCGCGGAACCGAGATCGGTCAAGACCACGAATTACTCGCTTTATTTTCTAGTTTGGATGGGGAAGAGCAGATACCGCGAGAAGTCTATGTAGCGGTAGCTGCAGTAGTCGCTTGGGTGGATAGCTTGAAGTAAAACGGATTGGTTCAGGCTTCTTCGAAGCCACGGCCACCACGTCTGCGAGAAATGCGGCCCATACGATCGTAAACTTCTACGGATGCAGTGGCATCGTTGCCGTGCAGCGTTTGCAGTGTGCCTTTGATCGCATCGAGTTTACGAATAATCAGCACTTCATTACGACGGTGTAGTTCGCGGCATTCATCGATCAGGTTTTTGAAGCCATCCCATTCAGCTTCTTCCAAGCGACTATTCGCCGTGCCAGCACCGGTTAGGGCATGGAGGGTGTCAAAGATTTCCAGTTTGCGGATTTGCATCTGCTCGAATGCGTCCAAATCTTGGACTTTTAGTGCTTCGAATTCTTGTTCGAGGAGATCTTGGAGGGCGAGGGCGTGCTGAACCGCGGCGACAAGCTCAGGGCTAGCGGCCGGTGGCAGAAGATCTTGTGCTGCACGCTCAAAAGGCATCAGCAGAGACATCAGTTAGTGTGTAAAAGCAGGTGAATCAGCCGATCAATTTTTCCATCGCGACAAAGCTCTCAGCAATGTGACGCGAGTTGAGCGGGTAATTGCCTTGCTGCAGTGCCAGTTTGATCGATTCAACCTTGTTGCGATCAAAAGCAGGCTCTGCCATTGCTCTTTGTGCAATGTCAGATAACTGCAGCTGATCCTGACGTGACACCGTCGGTTTAGCCTTGGCTGCTTCGGGCGCACTTGATTCTGCGCTCTCCACTGATTTGCGTTTAGCTTTGTCCAACGTGGTTTTGTCCAATGAAGGACTACCGCCAAATAGGCTTGATATAGGGTTGCTCATAGTTTTCTCTCACTTTCGGCTAGAAGCCAACTTTTCCTGTCACAACGAATATCGGTACGGGCTGATAGAACTTTAGCCCTTTTTTGAATTTTTTTTATCAACAAAAAGATAATTATCATAAATAGAAGACATTATCTCGCCCTAAACTCCTTTGGCTGCGCCCTTGCCGGTGACAATACCGGGGAAGGTATGGCCAGATTCTGGATTGCGCAACTTTATTTGTTCGTTGAGACGCCCATCCTGCAAGGCCTCAACCTTTACTGTAATCATAAATTCTGTGGGTCGACCAACGACAAAGGTAACCAGATCGCCTTTTTTCACCAGTAGTGCGGGGCGCAGATCGCTAGTTCGTATGGCTTCACCGGCGCGGATAGGGCGCATCAGTTCCGAGCCCTCTAAGCCAGAAAGATCAAATAAATGAGTGCGATTTATCTTTTCGGCATCTAATCGTTCTAGCTTGAGTAATTCGGGCTTTAGCACTTGGCCCGCGTTGAGATTGCTTGAAGCGACTACGACTTGTCGGTTTTCCGCGAGGTCAGTGGTTTGAATAATCTGGCCAGCCGGTATGTTTTTACCCAAGCGCGTGCCGGGCATAATTTCAGTGGGAATCCAGACCGGTGAAGTACCTCCTGCACCGGGTGCAAGATCTATTCGCTCGATCGCTGATTCGGTCATTAAGTCGCCGGCTTTTAAAGCAAACTTCGCGCGGATGGCTTTTTGTCCCTTTTCTAGATCATGAGCCATTACCGGTTGGCCCTTGGCCAGCGGTCGTTTTAATTGGCGCCCGACTAAGGCTGATTTTTCGTTGAAACTTCCTGCGGCGGGCACGGCCACCGTCTTGATATCTAAATCCGTATCTTTTAGAGCCTGACCGGGAGCGATATCTCGATTCGCCACCACCATCTCTTGCTGTTGTTGCTGACTCAGTCCGACTTTCACGAAGACTTGCCATGCTGGTTTGCTGCAGCGGGCGCGAACACTCTCTTTGTTAACAAAAGGGTAATCAAAGCTAAAGTTACTTCCGCAGGGCTGAATCTGCACGCGGGGATCGAGGGGCGCCATTTTTACTTGATCCGCCGTCACACCTGCTTGTCCCGCAACCCAATTGACGAGCGCAGCCTCCAACGCCTCTTGTGGAGTCGTAGCGTGGACCACCTGCGATCCTGCGAACAGCAGGGTCGCCAGCAGTCTCATCACAACTCTATTAAAGAGGGATTGAATATTCATCACGATGTGCTTGTCAATTTGTTCATGGTACGGGCTTTGCTAAATCCTTTTCAACACAGTGTCAGGCTGTTGAACTTCCGACAGTCCCGACAAAGAGAGCAAGAATGGTTCCAGACCCAAATTGATGAGAAATCATGGAAATACGATCGAGAGTTAATGACCCAATAGGCGATGTTGCCAAAGAGAGAACGCGTCACCGCGAGGCCGCGCCATCGACGTCTTTCCGTCAGGTGGTCGAAGAGGCAAACCGTGAAGCGACTTCTACTGTTCGGGTTCAGCGAGGCGATACCTTAGTTAGCCTGACACGCAATTTTTTAGGCGAATCCGCTGCTCAACTAAACAAAGGGCAGATTTACGATCTAGCTAAAACACTTGCTAAAGAAAATGGCATTGCCAATCCTGATCGCATCATGCCGGGTCAGCAGATCAATATAACGCCCATGTCCACGTTGGCCGCACTCAAACTAAGGCAGGGAACGGTCGAGGGAGTTCAACTCGACACGGAATCGCCGCAGGTAAGTGCACCCGTGCTAGATAAAACCTTGGCGCGTGCAGTTACTAAAGGATATATGCAGGCCGAAGATCAACGTGCGGTGCGCGATAAGATTTTGCAACTCGCTACAACGCATGGTTTTTCTCCCGATGATTTTGCGCGCACCACCTTGATGGAGTCGGATGGTATGAATCCACGCGCATCGAATGGCAGCTGCCACGGCATCATTCAATTTTGTTCAGGCGGTAATCGGGGTGCTGCGAGCGCCGGTTATGCCAACAATCCTAAAGATATCCTCTCATTATCTGTGATGGATCAGTTAGATTTAGTGGATAAATATTTTACGGATACTAAGCTCAAAGATTTTGGTCCAGCTTCTCTGGACAATCTCTATTTGACCGTTTTAACACCCAATGCACGACATGAGCCGCGAGCGAATGTGCCTTTAAATATTGCGGGTCGCCAGGCCGCCGCTTTGTATGAAGGGCGTGATCAGTCGGGCGTTATTACGCGCAATTCACTGATTGCCGGCCTCAAGCAAAATGCACGTGAACGTCTGGGGGAATTCTCGGTCGCGAAAGTAGAGCGCAAGATGATGTGATGTAAAAAAACGCAAGCGTGAGTGAATTAATTTTTTGCGTTTGCTTTTTACTTAAAAAGATCAGCGCGTCAATCGAATGACAGCTGATTGATGGCGGCAAGCTCTTGCCGCCTTCTTCATGAAGTCGGGTAGTGACTTCATCCGGCGGCAAATATTTGCCGCTTTCTCCCTCTGAAATGGTCGTATTTCCGCCAAAAATCGAACTGGCACGGCGCTTGCAATGGTCGGATCGACAGCTGGAAACTTGAACGAACTGTCGGCAATCCGGCTTAAGCGATTCCGGCACCAAGTAGGGAGACACATTATGGATTTATTGAATAACGCATTAGGGATACACGACAAAGCGCTGCGCGTGCGAAATCAGCGCATGGAGCTGCTTGCCCGAAATATCGCGAATGAAGACACGCCGCATTTCAAATCGCGTGAACTCGACTTCAAAACCGTGATGGCGAAATTCGAACCAGCTGAACCCATGGCAGCGACCAACCAAACGCATTTTGATTACGGCGATGACAAGTTGGATGACGATGGCATGCGCTATCGCGTTCCATTTAATGCATCGGCCGACGGCAACACCGTAGAGATCACCGTTGAACAGGCCAAGTACGGTAAAGCAGCCGCTGATTATCAAGCCACGCTAACGTTTCTTGAAAATCGCGTTAACAGTATTCGCAAAGCATTAAGAGGGGATTAATAAATCATGCCCATGTCCATCGATAACATTTTCGGTATTGGCGGCACTGCGCTACACGCGCAGATGATCCGTATGAATACCACCGCCTCGAATCTGGCTAACGCCGGTACAACAGCGGCCACCGAACAAGAAGCGTATCGCGGTAAGCGCACCATCTTCAAAGCATTGATGGACGATCAGATGACCAATGCAGGTTCGCCCTATGTCGGTGGCGTGAAGGTCGACAAAATTGTCGATGACACCAAGCCGGTGCCGCGTGTCTATGACCCCGGTAATCCACTCGCTGATGGCGATGGTTTTGTGTTTCAGGCGAATGTGAATGAAGTTACAGAAATGGTCGACATGATGGCGGCCTCGCGTTCGTATCAGAACAACGTCGAAGTAGTGAACACAGCACGCGAGCTGATGATGCGCTCGCTTGAAATTATTAAAGCCTAAGGACGATTGACATGGCATCTACCGTAACCGGCCCAGCACAAAGTACTTCGAGCTATACCTTGCCGTCGAATATCAAGACGACGGCTCAAGCAAAAACTGAGGCAGAGCAAAAGGCATTAACCAGTGATGGTGGTGCGATGGGTCAGACGGCGTTTCTGACGTTGTTTACTACACAGCTGAAAAGCCAAAACCCGCTCGACCCAATGAATAACGAAGCCTTTGTAGCGCAGTTGGCGCAGTTCTCACAATTAGAAGCAACGACCAAAATGTCTGACAACGTTCAGAATTTAGTGTCGTCCATGTCGAACGATCGCATGAGTTCTGCGAGTGGCTTAATCGGTAAAAAAGTCGCTATTCCCGACGGTAAAGCCATACTCACGAATGCACAACCCGTCGATGGTGTTGTTACGTTAGACAAAGACGTTGATTCTATTTCACTCAAAGTTTTTGCTCAGGATGGGTCCTTAGTTCGTACCGGCGATGTAACTGCCCAGAAGAAGGGCGATTTCCATTTTGCTTGGGACGGTAAAGATAGTAACGGTGCAGCAGTAGCCGATGGCGTGTATCGCATCAGCGCCACCGTGACCAGTTTCGGAAAATCTAGCAAGGCCACGGTAACGACGATGGCACCTGTGCGCACAGTCACCACCGATGCCACCACCGGCGATATGCAAGTTGAATTTGATGATGGTTCAACGCAAAGCATGTCGCAAATTAAACGCGTCGGTCTGTAAACAAACACTAGCTACTAGTAATTCAGGAGAAAACACATGTCTTTTTATACCGCTCTGACAGGTCTGCAAGCCGCTACCGCGCAGTTGTCTGTAACCAGTAATAACATCGCCAACGTGGGTACCACTGGTTTCAAGCGTTCACGCGCTGACTTTGGCGATATCTTCGCGACATCACCGCTGCAAAAAGCATCGGCTACGGTCGGTCAGGGTGTCGCGATTAAGCAGATTACTCAGGAATTCAGTCAGGGCAATATTCAATTCTCGGCTAACTCACTCGATATCGCGATTACCGGTGATGGTTTTTTCCCTTTGAAATCAGCGGATGGCCTACAAGATATTTATACGCGTAACGGAACCTTCTTGTTGGATGATTCATTCAATGTGGTGAATGCAGCAGGGCAGTCCTTAATTGCAGCGGGCGTTGACTCCTCCGGTAAAGCGGATTTGGATAATCTCTCAAAATTAAATATTCCGCGTAAGACCACAGGCGATGCAGTTGAAACATCAGCGATTACGCTGGGCTTAAATTTCCCTGCTGACGCAGAAGTGATTACTAAGCCGTTTGATAAGAATGATCCTACAACGTATAACAAAACGACCGCCGTTACTGTCTACGACGCGGGTGGTAATGATTACCTGGCGACGGTTTACTACGCTAAGACGCAGGTAGCGAGTACCAATGATCCTAGCAGCAAATGGCAAACCTACGTGTATATCGGTGATACCAAGTTGCAGGAAAATCTGATTCAAGCCAATACTAGTGGCGATAAGCTGTACGTCAATAAATACGGTCAGACTCTGCCAGAAAGTAAAATCCCACCAGAAAATATTGCGCGTGGCATTACTAAGCTAGTTCACTTGGATGATCTGAAAAGTCCGATTGATTCGACACCAGCAGCATTGTCGGGTCAACAAATTGATACGACAACGAATACTAACTACAAGAGTGGTTTGAATGTTCACAACACGTTGCAATCACAGACCTTGGCCAATGTGGGTGGCCAAACGCAGCTGATTAACGCCGCATCTTTAGTTGGCACCACAGGCGCAGTACAGTTAACACTGCCGGCATTATCAGGAACAGCTGCGCAAACACCGATCACGGTCACGTTGGCGCCGCTCAATTTAGCGGGTACCGAAACCAAGCTGGAAATTGCCAGCTTGATTGCTAGCTCGATTGCAGCAGACGACGCGTTTAAAGCCATCGGTGGTTACCCAGGGCGTAGCGTGACAGACAACGGCGACGGCACCGTATCGGTCATCTTTTCCAAAGCAGATGAAGCTGTATTCGACGCAGCTAAAGTAGCAGATCCAGCCTATAGTGCCTTAATCGTTAGCGCACCGACGTCTGCTGATCCATTAGTACCAACTGTCGTAGAAAAATATTCGGCAGGCTCCATCGCCTTCGAACTGAATATTGATGGAGTTAATGCTCCAAAAATGATCGATTTGTCCTACTTAAATGATGAGGCGGTTACTAAAAATTTCACGGGTGTGGATATCGCCCGTGAAATTACCAATCAAATTAATAAATCCTTTGGCGATGAGCGCGTATTTGATTTTACTCAGGGTGATCTAGCTGGTTTAGATTTAACCAAATCACAAAATACCGGCACTCTGATGAAATTAAAACTCATCAACCCATCGATAGAGGCTGACCCCGGCGCTGAGCTAACAATACAGTTTGGCCAAGTTGATCCAACACTTGATCCAACAGCTACTCCGCAGCCAGACGGCAGTGTAGAGGGCTTAGGAACCGATGGAATTTTTTACTTTACTGATTTAAGTAAAGTAACACGTGAAGATGCATTAGCAGCGATACAAACGATTGTTGCAGCCAATGGCAGTAGCGGTGCGCCTGGCAGCGATCGATTTGCAGACCTCAGCGTTAGTTACAACGCCCAGTTACAAACATTCACTTTTAAAAATGGCAGTGCAACGAATTTAGAAATTTATGCAAGCGCACCGAATCTCGCTATTAAAGGGTTAATGGGATTGACGTCGACTGAAACACTCGTCGATTCATCGACAGGTGGTTTCGGTGCCAAAATTATTCCAAACGGTAATTTGATTAATCCAGCTGTCGAACAGCGCTACGGTACGGTAGTGTCCTTTGATGAAGCAACTCGTCGCTTTACGATTTCATCCGGCAGCACAGGGGATACCTCCAGCATCGAGATTACAAGTGTTTCGGCGAATGCCTACAATCTTTTTGGTTTCGTGAGAGATGAAATTGCCACGTCGGCTATTCCATTTCGCGGTGTTACTTCCGAGCCTGCAGTACTTCAGGGCGGCACGATTGGTTTGAATCTGGAAAATAAGTTCCGTGTCGATGCAACCAATAATCAATTCGTTGTGACCGTCGATAACGTCACTGGTTTGATCGAAATGCCTCCTAAGGCGGATTACACGATTGAAGGCTTCCGTCAAGAATTAGAAAACCGTATTAATGCGCTGGCGGATAACTTTGGTCGTACCGTCAATGGTGTCAAAGTCGAAGTTATGACTGCGGAGAACGGCACTAAGCATTTCCAAATTTCTACCGGTACCACAGGTAACAACTCCTTCCTAAAAGTTAGCGGTAACAGTATTTGGGGCTTGGATGGTCTCGAGAGTGTTCGCGGCAAAACCAATGTGTGGCAAGAGCCTAAGCAAGCTAAAAATGAAGATGGTTTTCCATTGTATGTGAGTCGAGATGGTGAAGAAACCACTGATCCAGGCGATTTCTCTGAGGATGAAACTCGTGATTTATGGTCCCCGGTGTTTTATGACAATGGTGAACTTTCGTTTAACAACAAGGGTGACTTGATATCGCCAAATGAATTCATCGATTTCAAAAGTACGACCATCGGTTCGTCGGGTGCAACGCTGAAATTCTCGATCGATTACGGTGTGTCGACTCAATATTCCTCACCATTTTCAATTAAGAAGCAAGATCAGAATGGACGTCCAGAAGGCGATCTGATTGGTGTGGATATCGCCGATAACGGTCTGGTGAATGCCAGTTATTCCAACGGCACGACGAAATCGCTGGCCAAAATTATTTTGTCTAACTTTGCAGCGCCAACGGGTTTACGCCAAATTGGTGACGCCAGTTTTTACGCAACGTCTAAATCCGGCGATGCGAAATACGGTGAGGCCGGTGCTGCGGGCTTTGGCACGATTCGTGCTGGTGCTCGTGAGCGTGCGAACGTGGATTTGACGAATGAGCTGGTGGAATTGATTACAGCGCAGCGTAACTTCCAAGCGAATGCGAAAGCGATTGAGACGAATAACACATTGACCCAAGCCATCATCAATATCCGAGGCTAAGGTAATTGACGGATTATTTGACTAGTAATTTGACAGTTTATTGACACACTAGAGAAACCGACATGGATCGTTTTGCCTTTACCTCGATGTCTTCCATTAATGAGCGTCGCGTTCTACGCGAGCAGCTTAATAATGAATTGGCGAACGTATCGACGGTTGGTTTTAAGAAGAGCTACGAAAACGCCATGATCGCCGTCAAGGCGGAGGGCGATGGTTGGGATTCACGTATCCAACCCTTCATCGAGAAATTTAATGCGGTCAATCTCGATCAGGGTCATTTGATGATTACGGGTCAAAAACTTGATATCGCATTGACAGAAAAAGCGGTGCTGGGCGTGCAGGCAAAAAATGGTGAGTTGGCATTTACGCGTCGTGGTGATTTGCGCTTGAATGCCCAAGGTGTATTGGAAACCGGTTCAAATAATGTGGTGCTGTCTGATCAAGGTAATCCGATCACTATCCCACCGGGTTTGGATTTGTCGATTACCAAAGATGGCGACATTTTTGCACGTGATCCACAACAGCCGCCAGAGACTCCCGCCGTACTGATTGCTCGGATGATGACACGTGATGCGAGTCAGATCACTCTACAGCGCAGAGAAGACACTTTATACACGCCGCATATTCAGTTCCGTACGGCGAATGGTGATTTTGCTAGTGGACCAGTGCAGCCGCAAATTGTTCCGGGTGCTTTAGAAGCCAGTAACGTCAATCCGGTAACGGCGATGGTGAAGTTAATTGATTTTTCACGTTCATTTGAGACACAGATTCGCACGATCAAAGAAGCCAAGTCATTAGACGAGGCGGGTGCCAGCATGCTGAAGGCACGTTGATTTTAGTTGTTAGTAGCACGATAAAGAATACATAAAGAGAGGAACACATGGACGCTTCAATGTGGGTAGCCAAAACGGGTCTAGATGCACAGCAGACCCGACTGAACGTCATCTCGAATAACTTAGCCAACGTGAATACCACGGGCTTCAAACGCGATCGAGCGATGTTTGAAGACCTGCTGTATCAAAACATACGTCAGGCGGGTGGACAGACATCGTTAACCACGCAAGCGCCGACAGGCCTGATGCAGGGTACGGGTACACGCATCATTGCAACTGAAAAGATTCATGCTCAGGGCAATATGATCAATACCCAGAATGCCTTGGATCTGGCGATTAATGGCGAAGGTTTTTTCCAGATCACGCAAGCGGATGGCACAACAGCCTACACGCGTGATGGTTCATTCAAATTATCAAGTACAGGTCAGTTGGTCACATCGACTGGCCAACCCTTAGCGCCTGCGATTGTTATTCCTGCCAATGCCTCATCCATCACGATTGGTGAAGATGGCATTGTAAGTGTGGAATTGTTTGCAGGTGGTGGTGCCCAGCAGTTAGGTCAGATTCAAACAGCGCGATTTATTAATCCACCAGGACTCACCCCCTTAGGTGGCAATCTTTATAAAGAAACGGTTGCCAGTGGTGCGCCGCAGTTGCTGAATCCGGGTACGCAGGCTGCCGGTACGCTGCGTCAGGGCATGCTGGAATCATCCAACGTCAACGTGGTGGAAGAGATGGTCAATATGATCGAGACACAACGTGCGTATGAAATTAACTCCAAAGCGATCTCAGCAGCCGATGGCATGTTGCGCTTCTTGAATAACAATCTCTAATCGGGACTCTGATGAAAAAGCTTGAATCGTGCGCGATCCTCGCGCCATTAGCAGCAGCACTCTTGTTGAGCGCATGCTCGGGTCCTATGCCCATGGCTCACTCAACTCAATTTTCACCGGTGCAGCCTTTACCCCGTGAATCAGTCAAGCAAACTACCGGTGCAATTTTTGCCGCGGATAGTACAGATATGTGGCAGGCCAAGCGCCGCGACTATCGCGTCGGTGACATTATCACCGTCTTATTAAGTGAATCGACACAAGCCGCCAGAACTTTAAATAATGAAACCAGTCGTGAAGCGACTACCGATGTTGTACCTAACGGGCTTACTAATCGTTTGTCTGGTTTGAACAGCGTATTAGGTGGATTAAAGACTGATGGTGGAAAAACTACCAACAAAGGAAAAGGTACAGCGGATCAACAAGCCTCGTTAACGGGGTCGATCGCAGCAACCGTCGTTGAAGTTCAAGCCAACGGTAATTTAGTTATTCGTGGCGAAAAACAATTGTCCATGTCTGAAGGTGGTGAGGTGATTCAAGTCTCCGGTGTGATCCGTCCTGATGATGTCAGCGCGATTAGTACCGTGCAATCACGTCGTCTGGCGAATGCTCAAATTGCGTATCGTGCCGCCGGTGATTTGGCGAACGCGACTCGCGCAGGTTGGGGTACTAGCGCCATCTGGAAATACTGGCCCTTCTAATCATGAGAAAGCCCACAATGAAAAATCGTTTTATTCAACAAGTTGCTGGCACATTGATGCTGGCATTGGCGTTTGTTCAACCAGCGCAGGCTGATCGTGTTAAAGATTTAGCAGGTGTCGCAGCAGTGCGTAGCAATCAGCTGGTGGGTTACGGCATTGTGGTGGGTTTGCAAGGCACTGGTGACGGTGCGCAGGTAGCGTTTACTGTGCAGACTGTTCGCTCGATGTTAGTCAAGATGGGTGTGGGTCTGGATGGTCCGCTGTCTGACTTTGAACGATCAGCCGCTGCCGCTGGCCGTATGGATGTGCAAAACGTCGCCGCCGTGATGGTGACAGCAGAATTGCCCGGCATGTCTAAGCCAGGTCAGCGTATTGATGTGAACGTTGGCACCTTGGGTAAAGCCAGTAGCTTACGTGGTGGTACCTTGATTTTAACTAGCTTGCGTGGTGTGGATGGCGAAGTGTATGCCTTAGCGCAAGGTTTGGTGACGACGACCGGTGTGGATGCCAGTGCAGCCGGTTCTAAAGTATCGATAGGCGTACCAACATCTGCACGTATTCCAAATGGCGCAACTGTTGAACGCATCGTTGAGACACCGTTTGATAAATCTGAATTCGTTGTTATGAATGTGCGCGATCAGGATTTCACGACAACGACGGCGATCGTCAATGCGGTGAATAAAACCTTTGGTGAAGAAACAGCCAAAGCCTTGGATGGTGTTTCACTCGCTGTACGCGCTCCAACCGACATGTCTAAGCGTGTCGCGTTCATGAGCATGATTGAAAACCTTGATGTGATACCGGGCGAGGCTGCGGCCAAGGTTGTTGTCAATTCTCGAACCGGTACCGTGGTTATTAGCCGTAACGTCAAAGTCACTGCAGCAGCGGTTTCGCACGGAACCATCTCTGTCGCAATTGCAGCTACCAATGAGGTGAGTCAGCCGAATGCATTTGCGCCCGGCCAAGCGGCGGCAGTGCAGAACGCGAATGTCGCTGTGAATGAACCGAATAAACCCATGTTCTTATTTCAGGCAGGTGTGGATTTGCGCCAAATTGTGGATGCGATCAATCAAGTGGGCGCTTCGCCTTCTGCGCTGATTGCCATTTTAGAAGCACTAAAGAGCTCAGGCAGTTTACGTGCCGAATTAGTCGTGATCTAAGACTGAGCTAAAGAGAGTATTCCGAGAGCATTACGATGAGTGATTTCGACGTTCCTAAATCTTCGCTGGACTTTGCTGGCATGGGTGCTTTGCGCGGCCAGGCGCAACGACGCGAAGAAAAAGCGACGCGTGAAACTGCGACGCAGTTTGAGGCGATGTTCATTCAGATGATGCTCAAATCCATGCGTGAGGCTACTGAAAAAGAAGGCCTCATGACGTCGGATCATGAAGAAGCATTTCAAGAGATGTATGACCGTGAGCTTTCGGTGCAGCTTGCTAAGCGCAACACCTTGGGTGTGGCTGACATGCTGGTGAAAAGCATAGACCGTAGTAAAGAGGCCGGCCCAGCCTACAAGGCAAAAGCTGAGCCCATCACGATTAAACCCGAACAAGAGCCCATGCCATTAAGTGGCCCTAAGGCGATCGACCTGGTACGACCTGAGAAATTTAATGTCAAGCCACGTACCGTGACCCCAGTAAAAGACGCGGGAGTTGACTAATGAGTGATCTGCTTGGAATTAGTAGTAATGCAGTGATGGCATATCAGCGTGCGTTGGGTACGGTCAGTAACAACATTGCCAACGTCAATACTGAGGGTTATGTTCGTCAAGAATCTGATCTTGCAGAAGCAGCGCCACGAAAAATGGGTACCGTTTATATCGGTACCGGCGTTCGCTTTGATGGTATCAAACGTGCCTATGATGAATTTCTAGAAAAAAATCTACGTAACACCACGAGTGAATTAAACACGCAACAGCCCATGGTGGACTTTGCTAATCGCATTGTCGATTTAATGGGTAGTGACACCGTTGGTTTGCCCCCCGCGCTGGATAAATTTTTTGCGACAGCGCAGCAATTATCAACCGATCCTGCATCAACTGTATTGCGTGCGCAGTTCTTGAGAGATGCTGATGGCTTGGCCGGACGCTTCCGTGAGTTGTCGTCACAAATGACAACGATTGATACTGAGACTCGTGCATCGACCAATCAAACGATTGAGCAGATTAACACGCTGACTTCGCAAATTGCCTTGGTAAATAAACAGCTGGGTCGAGAAGTATCGATTGAGCGTCAGTCGCCACAATTATTAGATCAGCGTGATCTGTTGCTGAAAAATCTGTCTAAGTTAGTGCAGCTGAATGTCACTACGGCACAAAATGGAGCAGTCAATATTAGCCTGACCAACAATGGCAAAGTAGGTGTGGTAGTTGATGGTCAAAAATCATTCGAGCTGGGCGCCAAGTTTGATGAACAAGATTTGGGCCGAGTTGCGATTGTGTTAGATCCGTATGGAACAAAAGAAGAAGTGCCAGGAATAGGTAATGGTCAGCTTGGTGGTTTGTTGACCTTCCGTGAACAAATGCTGCAACCAACGATGGCGCAGTTAGATTTTTTAGCCGAAACGGTCGTCGATCAAGTCAACACGATCCATACCAATGGTATTGATCTCGGCGGTAATGTAGGCAAGAGTCTTTTCAAAATTGATGCGATAACCACAACGGATGATATTTCGGGGGAAGTCATTGCTATCGATAGAGCCGCAGCAGGTATCAATCTGGCGATTGATGATCCCGCTAAGGTCGCAGCGGCTGCATTGTTCCGCGTGATTGAAAACGATAAAAATTTATCCAACGCTGATGCCAGCTTGAGTTATGCCGCTAATTATGCGAATCCAGCTGTTGTGCCTTCAATTGCCTCAATTATTAAGAACAACCCTGATCCAAGCGCGGGCGTTAATGCCCCCCAAAGCAAGCTCTTGGGCCAAATACCTTTGGGTAGCAATAACTGGAATCTGTATCTGGATGGCGCGACCAATAATCAGCAGCTGCAAATCTTTACGCGTGATGGACGCCAATTAGTCGGCGCACCGCTGACTGATGCAACCGAAGCAGATTTATTGGTTACAGAAAAAAATGGATTTTTCGCAGGATCGACGTATTCAACACAGTACCTAAATCAATCCGGTAATACTGGATACAAGCAGCTAAATGTTTTTTATGGTTTGCAGGCACAGCCGATCGAACATTTTGCGCAAGAGACGCAATTTACGACGGAGCATGATGTGCTGCCGTCAGTTCGTACGTGGGTAGAGAACTATGGCCATGCCATTAACAACCAAGTCGAGAGCATACCCGCCAATACCTTAACGATTAATGGCAAACCGCTACCGCAATTACTAGCAACAGCACCATCGCGCACCATACAGGCTAGCGATGTTGCGAATTGGATGAACCGTGCAACTATCGGTATGGTACCTACGGTGTCAGTGAATGCATTGACCACCGTTACCACAGATGTCGTCGATCCAACATTAGGTATGTACGTTAATGGTATAGCGGTTCCTGCGGATGCAGCACGCACCACCTTAGCTGACTTGGCTAGTTATATTAATAACTCGATAGGTAGTTTGGCGAATGTCGAAGCAGTTGTTAAAGGAGGTCAGCTGGTATTGAGTAACGCAACCGGCTATGGCGGGCGCGATATCTTTGTCGGTCAGATGGATGGGGACGGCAAGATCGTCAATGAGCAAGCTTACAAAGGCATACTGAATTTCTCTCAAGCCGGTACTGTCACAATAGGTTACGGCCCAAATGGCAAGCTGGGTGATATGGATGCACTGGGCAAGCCGATGGGGAATTATTTCACCGCGATCAAGCCGCGCGAATATACCTCAGCCACGATTGCCGGTGAGCTCGTGCCATCGAACGTTGACAGCATTGTGGGTGATGCTATTACGATTAATGGCAAAGCACTGGGTCCTTTGGATCTCGGCCGCTCGCTACAAGCTTCCGATATGACCTCGTGGATTAATAGCGTTGGTAGCACGTTTGATCCTCCAGTCGTTGCCTCGGCCAGAACAGAAATCATCGTTCCGCGTGATCAGTTCAAAGATAACCTCGCGACAGGTAATCTCTCGCTGAATGGTGTCAGCATTCTTGGTACAGGCGTTGGTGGTAGTTTTTTGAATGCCTCTGATTTGGTAACCGCCATTAATCAGGCAGAGACAGGAAATGTATCAACTACGACGACAAAGCTGGAATTAAATCGTCCTCTGGATATCAATGGTGTCCATATTGTGGGTAACAATTCCGATGGAACGTTTAGCTCCGACTCAGATTTGGTCGAAGCGATCAACCGTCAAACTAGTGAAACCGGTGTTGTTGCGACACAAAATGGATCAGACATCACACTCAAGCATCTGATTGGTGGCGATATCGTAGTGGGACCTTCGGTTGGAGTCGTAACTACCACCGCAGCTCGTCTAGATTTGACTCGCCCCTTGGATATCAATGGTGTGAACATCACAGGCAGTAATGCCGATGGTAGCTTCGCTTCCAACGCCGATCTTATCAAAGCGATTAACGCCCGTACGGTTGAGACTGGAGTGAGCATCACTCAAAATTTGAACGATATCGTTCTTACCAATAAAACCGGCATTAGCATCAAGATTGGTCCAACATCAAGCACGAATGCTTTAGGTGTAAAAGATGGAGCGTATACCAATAAAAATGCCTTGGGTGTAACCGACGGTACCTATTCAAAAGTGAAGGCAGAGCTGGGTACAGACAAATCGATCACTATTTCCAATCAGAGTGGTGCAGACAT
>JACCDL010185991.1_pt1 | contig 29488 bp, 30 predicted proteins | sample 7441931 | NCBI WGS metagenome assembly JACCDL01 (sample SAMN15323437, study PRJNA562643) | freshwater metagenome | isolation source: river surface water | place: USA:Blue River Watershed | collected 2017-08-16 | reverse complement strand
ACCACGCCGGTCACGCCACCAACGGTGAACAGGAAGATGAAGCCCATCGCCCAGACCAGCGGCGACTTGAACTCAAGGCTGCCGCCCCACATCGTCGCGATCCAGCTGAAGATCTTGATGCCGGTCGGCACCGCGATCACCATCGTGGCGAGGGTGAAGTACAGCTTCGTGTTCACGCTCATGCCGGTGGTGTACATGTGGTGCGCCCAGACGACGAACCCGACCACACCGATCGCGACCATGGCGTAGGCCATGCCGAGGTAGCCGAACACCGGCTTCTTCGAGAAGGTCGAGACGATCTGGCTGATGATGCCGAAGCCCGGCAGGATCATGATGTACACTTCGGGGTGGCCGAAGAACCAGAACAGGTGCTGGTAAAGCACCGGGTCACCGCCGCCGGCCGGATCGAAGAAGGTCGTGCCAAAGTTGCGGTCGGTGATCAGCATGGTGATCGCCGCGGCAAGAACCGGCAGGGCCAGCAGCAGCAGGAAGGCGGTAACCAGCACCGACCAGACGAACAGTGGCATCTTGTGCAGGGTCATGCCCGGCGCGCGCATGTTGAAAATGGTGGTGATGAAGTTGATCGCGCCCATGATCGAGGCCGCACCGGCAAGGTGCAGCGCGAAGATCGCAAAGTCCACCGACGGGCCGGTCGCTCCATAGGTCGACAGCGGCGCGTAGGCGGTCCAGCCGATCCCGGCGCCGATCCCCGTACCACCAGGCACGAAGGCCGACATCAGCAGCGAGCAGAAGCCGGCAACGGTCAGCCAGAACGAGATGTTGTTCATGCGCGGGAAGGCCATGTCCGGCGCCCCGATCATGATCGGCACGAACCAGTTGCCGAAGCCGCCGATGATCGCCGGCATGACCATGAAGAACACCATGATCAGGCCGTGGGCCGTGATCAGCACGTTCCACATGTGGAGCGACTGGTCAAAGCTGGGGTTGGCTTCGCCGAACCAGCGGGCAAAGGTATCGAGGTACTGGATCCCGGGCTGGGCCAGCTCAAGGCGCATCATGCCCGAGAAGGCACCGCCCACGATCCCCGCGAAGATCGCGAAGATCAGGTAAAGCGTCCCGATGTCCTTGTGGTTGGTCGACATGAACCAGCGGGCGAAGAAGCCCGGCTTGTGGTCATGGTCGTGATGGGCCCCTTCGTCGTGGGCCTGGAAGTGTTCGGCGGTGGTAGCCATGATGGAACCCTTGTCCTTCTAGATCTGGCTTAGGCGGCCGGGGCCGGCGAAGCAGCCGGAGCGGCGGCAGGCGCAGCAGCGGCAGCGGGAGCAGCGGCGGGCGCGGCGGCAGGAGCAGCAGGCGCTGCCGGGGCTTCAGGCAGACCATCGATCTTGCCACCAGCCTGGGTCATGACCCATGCATTGTACTTGGGACGCGGCAGAGCTTCGACCACGATCGGCATATAGCCGTGGCGGGCACCGCAGAGTTCCGAGCACTGGCCGTAATATACGCCCGGCTCCTTGATGAAGAGCACCTTTTCGTTGATGCGCCCCGGGACACCGTCAAGCTTCGACCACAGCGACGGCACGGCGAACGAGTGAATCACGTCAGCCGCAGTCACCTGCAGGCGGATCGGCTCACCAGCCGGAACAACCATGCGGAAGTCAGCAGCCAGTTGCTCTGGCTCGCCGCGCTTCTTGGCCTCTTCTTCCGGCAGCATGTTCGAAATGACTTCAAAGCCGCCGTTATCCGGATAGCTATAGGTCCAGAACCACTGGTTGCCAGTTGCCTTGATGGTCACCGCATTGGCCGGTGCCGGCTTGTACTGCTTGGCAATCAGCGTGACCGAAGGCACAGCGATTGCGACAAGAATCAGGATCGGCAGGCCGGTCCAGATCACTTCAAGCACAGTGTTGTGGCTGGTCTTCGAAGCGACCGGGTTGGCCCGCTTGTTGTAGCGGGCGATCACCCACAGCAGCAGACCCAGCACGAACAGCGAGATCACGGTGATGACCGGCAGCAAGAACGCATCGTGCATCCAGCGGGCATATTCACCGGTCGGCGAATACTGGTCCTGCAGGTGGATCCCCTTGGCCACCGGCATGCCCTTGCCCGGGGTTGGTGCCATTGGCGTGTAACCGCCGGGCGCCACCTGGAAGCGGGGATCGTTAGGGTCAACCTTCGGCGCTTCCGGCGCCGAAGCGGCAGTCACTGCAGGGGCAGTTGCCGCCGGAGCAACAGCAGCCGGTGCGGCCGCCGGAGTGGCAGTTGCGGCAGCAGCTTCCACAGCCGGTGCAGCAGCGGCAGCCGGAGCAGCCAACGCCGCTTGCGGCAGCGCGGCCAGTGCCAGGGAAAGACCGATTGCCTTGATCGCATGTCCCGCGGCGCGGGCAGTTCGAGCCAGTATCATCGTAGCGCTACTTTCGCTTTCCTTTGCGGCAAGAGCAGGGCCAAGCCCATCTCCCGCCCCCATGGGAGTCAGATTTGCTGGGGCCTATACGCGCGCTTGCGGGGCACCTCAAGCGCCTCTAGGGGATATTTTTGAACACCCCCTCAGCCAACCCGGCACTTCGACCGTGCCCGCCGCGGCAATATCAGGCAAAGGATCTATTTTTTCATGCAGGATGAAGATGTTCTGGCAGAATTCCGCGCCAGCAAGGCATTGCTCGAAGGGCATTTCCTGCTGTCATCGGGGCGCCACAGCGCGCATTACCTGCAATGCGCACGCGTCCTCATGGACCCAGCGCGCGCCGCGCGGCTGGCAATCGCCCTTGCTCAAAAAATCCCGCGCGAGCTGCGAAAGGACATCGCCAAAGTCGTTTCCCCCGCCATGGGTGGCGTGATCATCGGGCATGAGATGGGCCGTGCGCTTGAAGTTGAGGCGATCTTTGTCGAGCGCCCAACGGGGACCTTCGAAGTGCGTCGCGGCTTTACCATCGAACCGGGCGAAAAGGTGCTGCTGGTTGAAGACGTCGTCACCACCGGCCTTTCGAGCCGCGAAGCGATGGATTGCGTGCGCGAGGCGGGCGGTGAAGTAATTGCGGCGGCAGCGCTGGTCGACCGTTCTGCCGGGTCTGTCGATCTGGGCGTGCCGTTTTTCCCGTTGATTGCCATCAACTTCCCCACCTACGCGCCGGAAGAACTGCCGCCCGAACTGGCAGCCACCCCCGCGAGCAAGCCGGGGAGCCGCGCAAAGCCGTGATACCGCATCGCTTGCGACTGGGTGTGAACATCGATCACGTTGCGACCATTCGCAACGCCCGCGGTGGTGAGCATCCCGATCCGGTCCGCGCAGCAGAGATCGTCGCGGCCTGCGGCGGTGATGGCATTACTGTTCACCTGCGCGAAGACCGCCGCCATATCCGTGATGAGGACCTGGCGCGGGTTCAGGATGCGACTGGTCTTCCCCTCAACCTGGAAATGGCCGCCACGGACGAGATGCTGGCGATTGCGCTTCAGCACAAGCCGCATGCCGCCTGCATCGTCCCCGAGCGGCGCGAGGAGCGGACCACCGAAGGCGGTCTTGACGCCGCCGGACAACACAATCGCCTGGTGCCGATTGTAAGCCGCCTGCGTGATGCCGGGATCCGGGTGAGCCTGTTCATTGGCCCGGACGAGCGCCAGATCGAGGCAGCCATGAAGCTGGGCGCGCCCGTCGTGGAGCTGCACACCGGCGATTACGCCCATGCCGAGGGCGAAGCTCGCGCGGTCGAGCTCAAAAAGCTGGCTGACATGGCGGCGCTTGCGGCCAAGAACGGGATCGAGCCGCATGCCGGCCACGGCCTGACGTACGAGAACGTCCAGCCCATCGCCGCGATCCCCCAGATCACAGAACTCAACATCGGCCACTATCTTATCGGTGAGGCCGTTTTTGTTGGCCTTGAGGCAAGTGTGCGACGGATGCGCGAACTGATGGATGCGGCCCGTTGATCATCGCCATCGGTTCTGACCTTTGCAACATCGAGCGGATCCAGAACTCGCTCAACCGCTTTGGCGAGCGGTTCGAGCAACGCGTGTTCACGGATATCGAACGGGCCAAGGCTGCCAGCCGCCCCTTCACCAAGGCCGGCACCCTGGCCAAGCGCTTTGCCGCAAAAGAGGCTTTTTCGAAGGCAGTTGGCACCGGTTTCAAGCGGGGGGTGTTCATGAAGGACATCGGCGTGGTCAACACCCGCTCCGGCGCGCCCACCCTGGCGCTGACCGGCGGCGCGGCCGCGCGACTTGCCGACATCACCCCCGAAGGCCATGAAGCCTTGGTCCATCTGACCCTTACCGACGACCATCCCTGGGCCCAGGCCTTTGTGATTATCGAGGCACGCCCCAAATGACGGTACCCATGACTGACAAGAACTCCCCTGCTCCGACCGGCGCCGATCAACCCGAAAAGGTCAATTGGCTGGCTGAGATAAAGAGCCTCGCGCTGATGTTGCTGGCCGTGCTCGCCTTCCACAGCGTCGTGGCCAAGCCATTCTACATCCCGTCGATCTCGATGATGCCCAACCTGCTGGTGGGCGATCGGCTGGTTGTCTCCAAGTTTCCCTATGGCTTCAACTGGTCTTCAGTGAGCTTCCATCTGCTGCCGCGCGGAACCTGGCGCGTGCTGGGAGGCACGCCGGACTATGGTGACATCGTCATCGTCGTGCCGGCCAACCGCGAGGAAGACCTGATCAAGCGGGTGATCGCGCGCCCTGGGGATCGAATTGCCGTGAAGGACGGGCTCGTCATCCTGAATGGCCAGCCGGTGCCGCGCGTGATCGAACCATCGGTCCAATTGCCCGAGGACCCGGAACTGACCTGCGATGGAAGTCCGTGTTATACCTATTTCGAGAACTACAAGGTTCGCCTACCCTCGGGACGGACAGTCTATGAAGTTCCTGCCTTCCGCGAAACGCTTCCCAACGGTGCTAGTTATACCGTGATCGATCACATGCAGCAGAGCCTCGACACCATGGACGAGATTACTGTGCCCGAAGGCCATGTTTTCCTAATGGGTGACAACCGTGACCATTCGGCCGACAGCCGCGCCGCCCTGTGGGAAAACGGTCTGGGTGGGCCGGTCCCGCTCTACGACATCGGCGGGCGCGCTGAATTCACGACCTTTAGCCTCAACGGCAGCGAAAGCTGGAACCCACTGACTTGGTGGGGCGCCCTGCGCGGTGATCGCGCATGGCGCAGCCTTCGCCCCGTCCACGTGGCTCAGGGCAAATAGGCGGAGAACCAGCCGCAATGAGCGAAGCAGCCAATAAAACCCCGGCGAAAAGCCGACGCAACCGCAAGCTGATGGCTGCGGCCCCCACTGCAGTCGGGCCGACCGACATCTCTGACCCGCTGCTGCGCCATGAGGCCAAGCGGGCCTTTGTCTGGATCGGGATGGTCGGGCTGGTCGCACTGGCCGTGCTGCTCGCCCAGCCCTTGCTGGTGATCTTTGGTGGCATGGTCTTTGCAGCCATGGTTGACGGCGGGGCGCGGCTGCTTGGCCGGGTCCTGCCGGTCAACCGGGCGATCCGGGTCACGCTCGTCCTGCTGTTCGCCGTTGCTTTCCTGACCTGGACAGCGATGTTTGCCGGCAGCCAGATTGCCGCGCAGGCATCCGAACTGCCGGCGATTGTCCAGGCCCAGACCCTGAAGGTCGCCGCCTGGCTCGAAACCCATGGCTTCCGGATCAATACCGGGAATGTCCAGGGCCTGATCGAACAGGCGATCGGCGGCGTACGCCAGGTCACCTCCGCGGTTGGCGGGGTGATCGGCGGCTTGACCACGGCCTTCCTGATCGTGGTCCTGGGTATCTATTTCGCAGCCGAACCGCAGCTTTACCGCCGCGGCTTTGCATGGATGCTGCCGCGCGAAGAGCGCGATTCCTTCGATGTCACAGCCGCACAAATGGGCAGAACTCTGCGTATGCTGATGTTCGGCCGGCTTGTTGGCATGGCGGTGGAAGGGGTTGGCACCTGGTTGATGCTCGCAATTTATGGCGTGCCCATGGCCGGATTGCTTGGCTTGCTGACCGGACTGCTTGCCTTCCTGCCCAACATCGGCGCACCGATCTCGGGCCTGCTGATGGTACTGGTAGGCTTCTCCGGCGGCTGGGAAATGGGGGTTTACTGCATCTTCGTCTACGTCGTCGTGCAAACGGTGGATGGCAACATCATCGTGCCGATGATCGCCAAGAAGACTGCCGACCTGGCGCCGGCGCTGGTCCTTGGCGCGCAGCTGATCATGGGCGCGCTGTTTGGCATTATCGGCCTGATGCTGGCCGATCCACTTGTTGCCATGCTCAAGGTCGCGCTGGAACGTCAGTCCGAACGCAATGACCGATCAGAAGCGGCCAACAAGGGATAAACAATGGCCCGCAAATTTCTTTACATTATTGCCGCGCTCATCACCCTGTTCATTGCCGGGCGGTTGGCATTGGGCTTCTACCCCGAACAGCTCACCCGCATGGCCTTTACGCCGGGCGCCGCGTTCGAGCAGCAGCCCGCTGCGCCAACCAGTGCCTATGCCGATCCGGCACGCTGGCTTGCGCATCCCGGCCAGCCGACGGCTGGCCCGGCAGCGTGGCTGCCGACCGGATCCAGAGCCGAAGACAAGAAGCTTTCGGTGCCGGTGTTCTTCATCCATCCGACGACCTACCTTAAGCGTGCGCACTGGAATGCTCCGCTGGATGACGCAGACGCCAACCGTATCGCCGCGATGATGGTCCGGGCCGCAGCGACCCCATTCAACGTATCAGCTCAGGTCTGGGCGCCACGCTATCGTCAAGCCACCTTTGGCGCTTTCGTGACCGACAAGCCTGAGGCGCAGCAGGCTTTGGACCTGGCCTATGGCGACGTTTCGGCGGCGTTCGATCAATTCATCGCCAGCATTCCGGCCGGCAGCCCTTTCGCCATCGCCGGCCATAGCCAAGGCGGCTACCACCTGAAGCGTCTGCTGGCCGACAGGGTCAAAGACACGCCGCTCGCCCCCAGACTGGTTGCCGCCTATCCGATCGGCTGGCTGGTCGATCAGACTGCAGATCTTCCCGCCATGGGCTTTCCCGCCTGCACCACCCCGGACCAGACCGGGTGCGTCATTTCGTGGCTGAGCTATACCGATGACGGCAATGCTGACATGATGATTGACGCCTATCAGCGTTTTGCCGGCAAGCGCCCGGCCGAGGCCGCCGCCCCGCGTTATCTGTGCTCAAACCCTTTGACCGGCATGGCCGGTGGCACGGCACCAGCCAGCGCCAACCTTGGTGCAATGGTACCCGATACCCGGCTTCAGAACGGCACGATCAAGGCGGGCCTTGTCGGCGCGCGCTGCGATGCCCAGGGCATCCTGCGGATCGGCTCCGGACCAGACATGGGGCCCTTTGTCCTGCCAGAGGGGAATTACCACGTTTATGACGTGCCCCTTTATTGGACCAATCTGCGTGCTGACTTTCTTCGCCGGGCCAAGGCATGGCAGGCACGCTAGTCACCACCGTCGCGCCGGACTTTCGGGCGGCCCTGCCGGGCGGCGGAGCCTTGCTTGGGCTTGACCTGGGCACCCAGACCATTGGCACGGCCTTTTGCGATGCCGGCTGGCGGTTTGCTTCACCAGGCAAGACACTGAAACGAGGCAAATTCGGCGCGGATCGCCAAGCGCTCGCGGCGCTGGTGGCCGAACGCGGGATCAAGGGCGTAGTCATCGGCCTGCCACTGAACATGGACGGCAGCGAGGGGCCGCGCAGTCAGTCAAGCCGCGCCTATGCCCGCAACGTGGCCGAAGCCCTCACCGTTCCGGTCCTGCTGTGGGATGAGCGCTGGTCCACCGCCAGCGCCGAAAGCGCCCTGATCGCGCAGGACATGAGCCGCGCCAAACGGGTCGATCGGATCGATGCAGCAGCGGCAGCGGTTATCCTGCAAGCTGCGATCGATGCCCTGGCCGGAGGCTTTGCCTAGGCCGCCAGTTCGCTGCGCCGGGCCTTGGCCTCCATCGCCACCAACCGGCTGCCGGTCTGCTCCGCCCTGCGCCACAGCGCGTCGCGCGCGGCAACATTGTCCGCCGCCCCGGCCAAGGCATCCCAACAGGCCAGGCGCATCCGGTCACTCGGGTGGCCATGGGCAAAACGATCGGCCAGATCAAACGCTTCCTGTCCACCCAGCCCCACGGCGATGCGCATGAAGGCCTCGCTCGGCCCGCCTGAAACAATCGCCCCGATCCGCCGCTGGTCCAGATCGAAGCGGTACTGATCAAGCCAGCCTTGCGCACCGGTGGTGTGCATGATGTTGAGCGAAACCGACAGGGCATCAGCAGGCAACTGGGCGTGAACGTCGTGGTGGGCCCGGTAGAGCATGAGCTTGCCCTCTTCCAGCCGAGAGCGTTCGATAAAGCGCAGGCTGGGAACGGCCTCTCCGGCATAACCGGTCACGGCGCCGTAATCGTATTCGTAGTAATCGCTCCAATAGCCGGGGCCGAAATAGCCCAGGGTCAGGAAGCTGAAATTGTGATCGTGCGGCAGGCCATAGACAAACGAGGTGCCACCGGATGCACGCAGCATATGCTCATCGGTGGAAGGCCAAAGGTTGGCCCGGATGAAGAAGTTGCCATTGGGCGGCGCCAGCATCACAACCTGGGGGCCATAAGAGCTATCCAGCACATCCTCGCGATGGCGCCTCGCAAGCTCGGTCACCAGCACGTCGCCAAGGAACTGCTTGTCATTGCCGAGCCGCCGCAGCCACAGGGCAGCATTATCGAGCCGCTCTGCATCGTCAAAATCCACCCCGATGGCCGCCAGCCCGTCGCAAGCCTCATCCAGGCTGGCCACCCGATCATCGGCCAGTTCGATCACGCGGGGCATATGTTCACCTCGGCCAATTGGGGATAGGCTTCAAGCAGCTGCGCGCGCAGGGCCCCGGCTGGCGCGGCCAGCGGATCATCGCTGCGCTGGGCAATGCCGGTAAGCGCGGCAAAACCGGCACCGCTATCCAGACCCAGGCATTCACGCAGGGCCTGCCAACGCAGATGCGGCGATCCGGTTTCTTCCGCCATGGACGCCAGCAAGGGCGCCGCATCGATTCGGCCCATCCGGCCCAGCAAGGACACCGCCAGTTCCAGCCGGCTGTCACGCGGGCTGGCCGCGGCCTGATGGAGCAAACGCCCGTCTTCCAGCGCATACTCGCAGCTCGGCTCGGGCGATGCCTCGGGGCGCTGCAATTTCAGCAGGACCATGATCCCGGGCACCGACTTGAAAATCTGGGCCGTGTCGCGCCCCCGGCGGTGCGAGATAGCACCCGCGCGCAGCCTTGCCTCCGTCCGCTCCAAAGCAACGCCTTGCGGGTGGCGGTGCACGGCGCGGACCAGTTCCACCTCGGCACTGCCAGCCAGGACATGTTCCCAGGCTTCGTTGGCGGCAAAGGTGACCGATTGCGCCGGCGGCTTCAGCGCCAGGCCTGCTCCGTCAATTGCCTGGAGCGCCAGGTTCGCGCTGCCACAACGGGCCAGAACCAGCGTTGCCAAGGTCCGGTCACATTGGTGGCGCAGCGGCACTTGCCCCAATGGCTCCTGCCCAAGTTCGCCAAGCAGCCATCCGATCGCACCGCCAACCAGATCAGAGGCCGCAGGGCTGCCCGGCGTGAACAAAGCGCGGAGCAGCGGCAATTCGGCCAACGCCTGGCCAGCGGCAAGGCCCGCCAGATCAGCCTCCAATTCAGCGCCGGGGCCCGACTGGCGCCAGGCTGCCGATTGCTCCACCAGCCGCTGCTGGATCTGGCGCTGCGGGGTATCATCCGCCCGCAGCGCCATCAGTTCCGGTCCGATCAGCATCCGGACAGGTCCGCGCTCAACCGCCTACGATCACGTCATAGACGAAGGTCATCATCATGATGATCGTGTCGTTCGACTGCAGGCCCTGCGCCGGGTGAGCCAAGCTGCCGAACACGCCGGTCAGCGTATCGAGATCGGGCAGCGCAGAGATATCGATCTTGGGCAGGTTCATCTTTCTTCCCCTCGGTTTGGCGCAAGACGGAGGTGCCTTGCCGGCGCAACCTCGGCGAAACGAGCGCAGGAGATAAAATTAAAAGATTGTAATCGGGGCCGCGGCTCAGCAGAGAAACGTCGATGAGCCAGCCCCCGCCCAGCATTGTGCCGCCCGGCACAGAGTTCGATCCATCGCTTGCCTCGCGCATGATGACGCGGCACGGCCATGGTGGCTGGCTGGGCATCCGCTATCATGATCACGGTGCCAACTGGGTGGAACTTGCCCTGCCCTGGCGCGAGGAGCTGATCGGGATCGATGGGCAGGGCGTGCTGGCATCTGGCCCGATCATCAGCCTGATGGACAATGCCACCTCAATGAGCGTGTGGACGTTGAACAAGAAGTTCGTGCCCCATGCCACGCTTGACCTGCGGGTCGATTACATGCGCGCGGCCAAGCCCGGCCGAACAGTGATCGGACGCGGGGAATGCTATAAGCTGACCCGCACGATCTCGTTCATCCGCGGCATCGCTTATGATGAGGATCCCGCAGACCCGGTGGCCCATGTCACCGGCACCTTCATGGCAACCCACGGATCCTACCTGTGACCGGCCTAACCCTGCCCCCCTATGCCCAGGCCCTGGGGATCGAGATTGACCACGACGAATCCGGGGAACCGGTGCTGAAAGTGGACTATTCCAACCGCGTCGCGGGACGGCCCGGCTTCCTGCACGGCGGGGCCATGTCCGGGTTGATGGAGATGGCGGGCTTTGCGGCACTTCAGGCCGAACTGGACCGCCGCGGGGAGACGATGCGGCTGAAGCCGGTCAACATCCAGGTGGAATTCATGCGCGGGGGGACCGAGCAGGTAACCTATGCCAAGGGCACCGTCACCCGCGCCGGCCGCCGGGTGGCGCTGGTCAATGCCGAAGCCTGGCAGGATGACCGGAGCAAGCCGATCGCCCTGGCCCAGATCAAGGTGCTGCTGATCCCTGCCGAATGATCACGGTAAGGCCGGGCTCGTCTGGCACGGCTAGGCCGGGCACAAGTTCAAGCTGTGCTGCGTCTGCCCGCGACCGGTTCAGGACCGCCACGGGCACACCGGGTTCGTAGACCACGCGGTCGGCACTGCCCAGCCAGCGCGCCTGGCGGAGGGTCAGGTCATCGGGATCCCGCGAAGACAGCACAATCTCGTAAGTGCCGCCGGCGCTGCTATCTGCACCGGCCAGCCAGCCATCGACATCGGCCCCATCAACCAATGGATCAAGCGCGCCGCCCGCCGCCAGTGCCGCATCCATCACCCGCCGCCGCTCACGGCCATCGGGCCAGCGCGCCTTCATGGCCGCCCGCGCAGCATTCAGCCCTTCCGCCAGCGCCCCCAGCGAGGCGGGCAGCAAGCCTTCAAGCCGCAGGCGCAGCGCCTTGGCCAGACCGGCCGAAACACCTCCCGTCGAAACCGCAACCAGCACTGACCCCCGTTCCAGCAGACTGGGCGTGGTGAAGTCGCACAGCTCTGGCCGGTCAACCACGTTCACCAGCAAACCGCGTGCCTTGAGCTGGGCTGCGGCTGCCTCTGGTTCGTCCAACGCAACGAAAGCCAGCCGGGCCTGAGGATCATTGGCGCCAACGATCTTGGCCCCGGCCCGTTCCAGCAAGCGGCACTTGGCCTCGGCCGCCTCCCCTTCGCCCAGTACGATCACCGGCTGGCCGGCAAGGCGGTGGAACAGGGGCAGGCTGTGCAGCATCAATCGAGCCAGGCCGGCACCCGCTCAGCGGCAGAGATCGCTTCGGGGACGATGCGGTCAGCAACGACGGCATACTGATCGCCATCGACCATCACTTCAGCCACGAACCCGCGGCTGTTGTAGGACGAAGCCATGGTCGCGCCATAGGCCCCGGCCGTGCGGAACACGGCCAGATCACCGGCAACGAGCGCATCAATCTCGCGGTCCATGGCAAAGGTATCACCTGTCTCGCAGATCGGGCCGACAATGTGCGCGGTCATGCGCTGGCCGGTGGGTTTGACCGCCTCGAAATCGTGCCAGGCACCATACATTGCCGGGCGGGCGAGATCGTTCATCGCGGCATCGACAATCACGAAGGGGGTGTTGTTCGAGCTGCGCTTCACCCGGATCGCACGGGTCAGCAGCACACCTGCATTGCCGACGATGACCCGGCCAGGTTCAAACATCAGGGTTACGTCCCAGCCGCCGCAGACACGGGCAACCATGGCGCCGTAATCGGCCGGCGTGGGGAAGACCTCTCCCGCCTTGTAGGTAACGCCAAGACCGCCACCAAGGTCGGCATGGGTAACGGTCTGGCCGTTTGCCCGCAGTTCCGCGATCAGCGCGCCAACCTTGATGAAGGCATCTTCCAGCGGCTGCAGGTGCTGAAGCTGGCTGCCGATGTGGACGGCCACCCCGCGCATATCCAGCCCCGGCAGTTCCGCCAGACGGGCATAGATCCCCGCGGCGCGATCAATCGGTACGCCAAACTTGTTCTCGGCCTTGCCGGTTGAAATTTTTTCATGCGTGCGGGCATCGACATCGGGATTGACCCGCAGGGCGCAAGCTGCCCGCTGCCCGCGCGCAGCGGCCACAGCGGCAAGTTCAATGCCCTCTTCCTCGCTCTCGATATTGAACTGGCCGATTCCGGCATCGAGGCCCTGGATCATTTCCCGCTCAAGCTTGCCAACGCCGGAAAAGACGATGTCCTTGCCCGGCATGCCTGCAGCCAGCGCGCGCGCCAGTTCGCCGCCCGAGACGACATCGGCACCAAAGCCTTCGCGCTGCATCACGCGCAGCACGGCCAGGTTCGGGTTGGCCTTGATCGCGAAAGCCACGTGCTTCTTCGGCAGCGCGCTCAGTGCCTCGTTGAAGACACGGGCGTGGCGTTCCAGCGTGGCGCGCGAATAGACATAAACGGGGGTGCCGATTTCATCGGCGATGCGGCTCAGCGGCACGCGCTCGGCGTGCAGCTCGCCGTTGATGATTTGAAAGTGGTCCATGAAGTCTTACTCGTCGGAAGGGGGCAGATCGAACGGATCGTCAGTACGGTCTTCCGATCGTTTTCGCAGTTCCACGCTGCGTTCAGGAGCTGCTTGCGGATCAATCTGGAGCAGTGCCTTGGCCTTGGGCCGATCCTCGCGCCCATAAGGCGGCGGGGGCAGATCCTGCCCGGCCTTGGGTTTCAGATCCGCCTGCTGCCCGCAAGCGCCAAGCGCCAACAGCAAGACAGCGGGAAGAACCTGGCGACGCATGGCGATTACTCCAGCCTCAGCGCCACGCGCGCTTCGGCCACGCGCTGCCTTACCTGTTCAGGCGCCGTTCCGCCATAGCTGGCGCGCGAGGCAACCGAAGCATCGACCGAGAGCGCGGCAAAGACCCGCGCGTCAATCCGCGCGTCAATCGCCTGGAGATCGGCCAGCGGCAAGGCATCGAGCGCAACGCCCCGGCTCTCTGCCAGCTTCACCGCCGCGCCGGTGATGTGATGCGCCTCACGGAACGGGATATTGGCTTGGCGGACCAGCCAATCGGCCAGGTCGGTCGCCGTGGCATAGCCCAGTTCTGCCGCTTCACGCATCCGCCCGGTGCGGAAGGTGGTGCCGCTGACCATGCCCTCCATTGCGGCAAGGCAGAGCGTCAGCAGCCCGGCGGCTTCAAAGACCGGCGGCTTGTCATCCTGCATGTCCTTTGAATAGGCCAGCGGCAGGCCCTTCATCGTGATCATCAGGCTGGTCAGGCTGCCAATGATCCGGCCAGCATGGCCGCGCACCAGTTCGGCCGCATCGGGGTTCTTCTTTTGCGGCATGATCGAACTGCCGGTCGACAGTGCATCGGGCAGCGCAGCAAAGCCGAAGGGCTGGCTGGCCCAGATAATGAATTCTTCGGCCAGCCGGGAAAGGTGCAGTGCTATCTGCGCCGCCGCCATCAGGTAATCGAGCGCGAAATCGCGGTCCGAAACCGAATCGAGGCTGTTGCGGGTCGGCGCGGCAAATCCGAGCGCGCCGGCTGTCGCCTGGCGATCGATCGGGAAGCCCGTGCCGGCCAGGGCCGCCGATCCAAGCGGGCACTGGTTCAACCGCGCCCGCGCATCCGCCAGCCGCGAGCGATCGCGCGCGGCCATTTCGTAATAGGCCATCAAGTGATGCCCCAAAGTGACCGGCTGGGCCGTTTGCAAATGGGTGAAGCCGGGCATGATACTCTCGGCATGCTCACCCGCGCGGGTGACCAGAGCCACCTGCAGCGCCTTGAGCCCCGCATCGGCCTGATCCAGCGCATCGCGGACCCAAAGCCGGAAATCAGTCGCCACCTGATCGTTGCGGCTGCGCGCGGTGTGGAGCCGCCCCGCCACTGGACCGATCAGTTCAGCCAAGCGGCTTTCGGTGGTCATGTGAATATCTTCGAGGTCCCAGTTTTCCGGGACGCCATTGGCTTCATACTCGGCCGCAACCTGATCAAGCCCGCGGGAAATGGCGGCTGCATCGGTATCGCTGACAATGCCTTGTGCACCGAGCATTGCGACATGAGCCTTGCTCGCAGCGATGTCTTGCCGCCACAGTGCCTTGTCGAAGGGGATCGACGCATTTATCTCGCGCATGATCGCCGAGGGTCCCTCGGCAAACCGTCCGCCCCACATCGCATTGGAGCTGCTCTTGCTATCGTCCCGCTCGCTCAAGATTGCCGTCCTTGGCTGTGCCCTGCTGATCGGGGGGTGCGATAGGGAAACCAAGGCCCCGGCGCAACCTGAAGCAGCACCTGCGGGTGGAGAGCTGTCTGGGACGATCGACCGCAGCAACAAGGGAAGCGCCCTGCCCGATTTCACCCTGCGCGATGCCAGCGGCAAGACGGTGGAACTGGCGAGCTTCAAGGGCAAGCCGCTGCTGATCAATTTATGGGCGACTTGGTGCGCGCCCTGCGTGGCCGAATTGCCAACCCTGAACCAGCTCGCCAAGGACCGCGAAGCCAGCCTGAAGGTGCTGACCGTGTCGCAGGACATGCCGCCGGCCGACAAGGTAGCCGGCTTCCTCAAGGCGCGCGGGGCGGACCGGCTTGAGCCGTGGATCGATCCCGATGGCGAGCTGACCGTGCAGTACAAGGTCACCGTCTTGCCGACGACGATCTACTACAACGCCGACGGGCGCGAGGTCTGGCGCTATGTCGGCGGGCATGACTGGAGCAGTGCCGATACGGCCAAGATGCTGGATGAAAAGTGACAGGCCTGCGCGGACTTCATCCGGGGCAGGAATGGTGGGCGCTAACGGGCTCGAACCGCTGACCCTCTCGGTGTAAACGAGATGCTCTACCAACTGAGCTAAGCGCCCGACCGATCGGTCAAGGATCGCGCGCCTAGCGCAATCTGCACGTCTTGGGAAGGCCTGCCGATCAAACCAGTGTGGCGGCCGGCGCGCCCAGTTCAGCAAAGTAGCGTGACATGGTGTCCGCCGCCTGATCCGACAAGGTGATAAAAGCCCGGCGCCGGTCGGTTTCATCCTCCACGCGTTGCAGCAGGCCCGCTTCAGTCATTTGGCCGATCCAGCGCAACGCTGTGGTTGGCGGAACACCCGAAGCAATGCAGAGTGAGGTGACAGAGACGCGGGTGTGCTCGGCCCGCGCCGCGGTCAAATCGAGCAGCATGTCCCAGGCAGGGTCAGCGAACAGATCGCCATCGAAATACCGTCCGCGCAGCTGGCGCTGGCGTATAATCCGGCGAATAAGCCGCGGATCAGGCAGTGGCGGGCGGGTGGCACGCACCAGACGCTCGCTTCCGTCCGCGCCGGTGGGAGTGAAGGTTGAGCCGGGGCTCTCAAATCGGAACGGCGATTCGCGCCCGTCACTTTTGCCGCGACCGGGGCTTTCAAGCCGCTCCAGCCGCTCCGCGATCTGGCCAACTTGCTCGGTCAGCCGCAGCAGGACCAGTCGATCCGCTTCGGACAGTTCGCGCAGTCGCAGGTTGGGCACTCTTGCCAGCACCCGGCCAAGTGCGATGACCCGCTCGGCCCGGCTGGGCTCTACCAGGATCTGGGGGTTCGACTGATCGAGGCAGGCAAAGACATCATCCAGCGCCGCGACGGTTGTCGAGACGATCAGGTGCGCACCGCAGGTCGCCGCCCGCAGATCAATCCGCGCCAGAGCGGCGAGTTGCGTGCCTTCCACCACGGGACAATCGAGCAAAACCACGTCACCCAGCGGCCGCGCATCCCCCTCTAGCAGGGTTGCCACATCTCCGGCTTCGGCAATCCGGAAACCGGCAGCCTCAGCATCTTCGCGCAATTCTTCGCGCAAGTGCCCGCGGTCAGCAAAGATCGACAAGGCCAGTGGCAGGCCTGCCGTATCCTCAGCGGGTGCTCCGTAGGAAAAAGGTTGTACTGCCATAGGCTTACGACTCCCGTTCGCTTTGAACAGAAGTAGAACAAACGCGCCCTATGTCAATAGTACCTAGTCGACGAAAGGATCCCGCACGAGGATCGTATCCTCTCGTTCGGGCGAAGTGCTGACCAGCGCCACCGGGGTTTCGATCAGTTCCTGCACGCGCTGGATATACTTGATCGCCTGGGCCGGAAGGTCAGCCCAGCTGCGGGCACCGGCGGTGGTACCGCTCCAGCCCTCCATTTCCTCATAGATTGGCTCGACATTGGCCTGGTCGGCCGCATGGCTTGGAAAATAGTCCAGCACCTTGCCGTTCAGGCGATAGCCGGTGCAGATCTTCACCGTCTCGAACCCGTCCAGCACGTCAAGTTTGGTCAGCGCAATGCCGGTGACGCCGGAAATGGCACAGGATTGGCGCACCAGCACCGCATCGAACCAGCCACAACGGCGCTTGCGCCCCGTCACCGTGCCAAATTCATGCCCACGCTCGCCGAGCCGCTGGCCGGTTTCATCGTCCAGCTCCGTCGGGAACGGCCCCGAACCCACGCGGGTGGTATAGGCCTTGACGATGCCAAGGACAAAACCGGTGCTTGATGGGCCAAGCCCCGAACCGCTGGCCGCAGTGCCGCTGACCGTGTTGGAACTGGTGACGAAGGGATAGGTCCCGTGATCGACATCCAGCAGCACACCTTGCGCACCTTCGAACAGGATGCGGGCCCCGGCCTTGCGCACGGTATTGAGCCGCTTCCACACCGGCTGGGCATATTTCAGCACTGAAGGGGCGATTTCCTTAAGGTCTGCCAGCAGCTGGGCCCGGTCGACCGGCGGCTGGCCGAACCCGGCGCGCAGCGCATCATGGTGCGCGCAAAGGCGGTCAAGCTGGGCATCAAGGGCATCAAGGTGTGCCAAATCGCACACCCGGATCGCGCGGCGGCCAACCTTGTCTTCATAAGCCGGGCCGATCCCGCGCCCGGTCGTGCCGATCTTGCCCGAACCGGCGGCCGCCTCGCGCAGGCCATCCAGATCGCGGTGCAGCGGAAGGATCAGGGGGCAGTTATCGGCAATGGCGAAGTTTTCGGTGTTGATGACCACGCCCTGCCCTTCAAGTTTGGCGATCTCGCTCTTGAGGTGCCAGGGATCAAGCACCACGCCGTTGCCAATGATCGAAAGCGTGCCGGTGACGATGCCGGAAGGCAGCAGGCTAAGCTTGTAGACCTGATCGCCCACCACCAGCGTATGGCCGGCATTGTGCCCGCCCTGGAACCGCACCACGGCATCGGCGCGGCTGGCCAGCCAGTCGACGATCTTGCCCTTGCCCTCATCGCCCCACTGGGCGCCGATCACGGTTACGTTGGCCATTTGATAGAGTCCCTCACCCTGCCAAGAAACCCGCAAGCGCCCTTCGACAGGACTCGGCGCAAGGGGTGGACCAGTGGGGGCGAACGGCCCCGCAAACGGCGCGGTCGGTAGGCGGATGCGAGGGACGCGTCAAGCCATCCGCGTGCTTCGACTAGAGCTTGACGGTCTCCGTCCCATCCAGCCGATGCGTGCAATCCAGCGCCACCGGCTCGCACGCGGTGCAAACAGCAGCAACCGTGCGCCAGCCAACCGCGCGCAGGCGGGCGGCTGCTTCGACATCATGGCCCAGCGGCAGGAACAGGGTGTCGGGGCGCGGTTCGGCTTCGGCCAAGGCGTCGATCAGGTCATCGGGATAGAGCGAGAAACCGATTGCCGGTTCGGTCTCGGCCCCGCTGCCCAGAATGGCATAGCTGCCGCCGCGCCCGACCGCGCCTTGCAGGCCTTCGGCATAGATCGTGAAGCCAAACCAGGACTGGTATTCAAAGCCATGGCGTTCGCTGGGGTCAAGCGTCAGCCGGGCGAGATTGCCAACCCGGTCTGCGATGTTGCGCAGCGCGGCAATCCGGCCAGCCAGGACGCCGCCCTTGTCGAAAGCCGCCAGTTTCTCGATTGCTGTTTCGAAGGGGCCAATCGCGGCAAGCAGTGGCAGATAGGCCTGTCCGCCGGCTGCAACGAGGCCACCGGCATCCTTGGCATCAAGTTCGCGGCGAACGGCTTCGATCTGGTCGGCACCAAGCGGTAAAGCTTCCGCAGCAAGGGCATCCACCAGATCCGGCAGGGTAAAGTCCACCGACAGACCCTTGGCCCCGGCAGCTGTCAGCGCTTCAAGCGCAACCGCCAGCACTTCGCCGGCCGCAGCAACCGAATCGTTACCGATCAGTTCGGCCCCAAGCTGCAGGCGTTCCCGCGTGGGATCGAGCCCGTCGCCCTTGATCGTCACAACCTGCCCGGCATAGCACAACCGCAGCGGGCGGGCGTGCTCGGCCAGGGCCGTGGCGGCGATCCGGCCGACCTGGACAGTGATATCACTGCGCAGCGCAAGCGTACGCAGGCTCGCCGGGTCGACAAAGCGGAACATCCGGCGCGGTTGAACCCCAGCCATTCGGCTGGCCATCGACTTTTCAAATTCGATCGTTGGCGGTTGGACCCGATCGTAGCCGTGGCTGTCCAACACATCGAGCACGGCGCGAGTCACGCGCGCAGCACTTGCCGCATCGCGTGGCAACCGGTCTTCAAGGCCTTCGGGCAACAGGTCGCGGTCGGTGTCTTGCATCGTGCGATCCCGTTGCCCGATTGCGGCTTAAAACGCCAGAGCCATGACCCGCTTCACACCCGGCACATCGCGCGCGGCGGAGATGACATTGGCGGGAACCGGGCTATCGACGCTGAGCAGCAGCACGGCTTCGCCGCCGGCGGCGCGGCGGCCAAGGTTGAAGGTGCCGATGTTGATGCCCGCTTCGCCCAGCAGGGTACCGATCCGGCCGATGAAGCCGGGAGCATCCTCGTTGACGATGTACATCATGTTACCGGCCAGTTCGGCCTCAACCTTGATCCCGAACAGTTCGATCAGGCGCGGTTCGGCGTTGGAGAAGAGCGTACCGGCCACCGAGCGCTCACCCGCATCGGTCTTCACCGAAACGCGGATCAGGGTGTGGTAATCGCCTTCCTTCTCGGTCTTTACCTCACGCACTTCGATCCCGCGCTCCTTGGCCAGGAACGGGGCGTTGACCATGTTCACAGTGTCCGACTGAACGCGCAGGAAGCCAGCGAGGACAGCGGCGACAATCGGCTTGATGTTGAGTTCGGCCGCAGCACCTTCGGCGTGGATCGAAATTCGCGGAATTGCGCCGGTGGTCAGCTGCCCGACCAGGCTGCCCAGCTGTTCGGCCAGTGCCATGTAAGGCTTCAGCTTCGGCGCTTCCTCGGCCGAGAGCGAAGGCATATTGAGCGCGTTGGTGACGCCGCCGTTGACCAGGTAATCGGCCATCTGTTCGGCCACCTGCAGCGCCACGTTGACCTGGGCCTCGTTGGTCGAAGCGCCAAGGTGCGGGGTGCAGATGAAGTTCGGGGTGCCGAACAGCGGCGAATCCTTGGCTGGTTCGGTCTGGAACACGTCAAGCGCGGCACCGGCAACCTGGCCGCTGTCGAGCGCATCCTTGAGCGCGGCTTCATCAATCAGCCCGCCGCGCGCACAGTTGATGATGCGCACGCCCTTCTTGGTCTTGGCGATGTTTTCGGCCGAGAGGATATTGCGCGTCTGGTCGGTGAGCGGCGTGTGCAACGTGATGAAGTCTGCGCGGGCCAGCAGACCATCCAGATCCACCTTTTCCACGCCCATTTCCACGGCGCGCTCGGGCGTCAGGAATGGATCGAAGGCTACGACCTTCATCCGCAGACCAATGGCGCGGCTGGCGACGATCGAACCGATGTTGCCAGCACCGATCAGGCCCAGCGTCTTGCCGGTCACTTCGACGCCCATGAAATCGTTCTTCGGCCACTTGCCGGCCTGGGTTTGAGCATTGGCTTCGGGGATTTGGCGGGCCAGCGCAAACATCAGCGCGATGGCGTGTTCGGCGGTGGTGATCGAGTTGCCGAACGGCGTGTTCATCACCACCACGCCCTGCGCCGAGGCAGCCGGAATATCGACGTTATCGACACCGATGCCGGCGCGGCCAATCACCTTGAGGTTCTTGGCTGCGGCGAGGATTTCCTTGGTAACCTTGGTCGAGGAACGGATCGCGAGGCCATCGTAATCGCCGATGCGGGCGATCAGTTGTTCGGGGGTTTCGCCAGTGATCACGTCAACATCGCAGCCCATCTCGGTAAAGATGCGGGCAGCGTTGGGATCCATCTTGTCGGAAATGAGTACGCGGGGCTTGGTCATGATAAGCCTCTTTCAATTGGAAATGGAGAGGGCGGGCGGACGCATTTGGCCCGCCCGGAAAATTAGGCGGCCTTGGTCGTCGCGTAGGCCCAGTCGAGCCAGGGGCCGAGCGCCTCAATGTCTTCAACATTGACGGTCGCGCCACACCAGATCCGCAGGCCCGGAGGGGCGTCGCGGTAACCGGCGATATCGAAGGCCGCGCCTTCCTTTTCGAGCGCGCCAGCCATGGCCTTGATGAAGGCCTCGTCTGCGCCTTCGACCGAGAGGCAGACCGAGGTCTTGGAGCGGGTCGCCGCGTCCGCACAGAGGTGCGAAAGCCACGAACGCTCTTCCACGATCTTGTTCAGGGCAGCGGCATTGGCATTCGACCGCGCTTGCAAGCCGGTGAGCCCACCAAGGCCCTTGGCCCATTCCAGCGCGAAGATCGCATCCTCGACGGCGAGCATCGAGGGGGTATTGATCGTCTCTCCCTTGAACACGCCTTCAGCCAGCTTGCCCTTTGAAACAAGGCGGAACACCTTGGGCAGCGGCCAGGCCGGGGTGTAGGTCTCCAGCCGCTCGACCGCGCGCGGGCCCAGGATCAGCACGCCGTGGCCGCCTTCACCGCCTAGCACCTTCTGCCACGAGAAAGTTGCGACATCGATCTTCGACCAGTCGATATCATAGGCAAAGACAGCCGAAGTGGCATCTGCAAAGGACAGGCCTTCGCGGTCAGCAGGAATGAAATCGGCATTCGGCACGCGGACGCCCGAAGTCGTGCCGTTCCAGGTGAACAGCACGTCATTCGACCAGTCGATAGCGCCAAGATCAGGCAGCTGGCCATAATCGGCGCGCAGGACAGTGGGATCAAGCTTCAGCTGCTTGGCCGCGTCGGTAACCCAGCCTTCGCCGAACGATTCCCAAGCCAGCGTGGTGACCGGGCGGGCGCCGAGCATGGTCCACATGGCCATCTCGAAGGCACCGGTATCGGACCCCGGAACAATGCCGATGCGGTGCGTATCGGGCAGGCCGAGCACTTCGCGCATCAGGTCGATGCAGCACTGCAGGCGCGTCTTGCCGATCTTGGCGCGGTGCGAGCGCCCAAGCGATTCGGTAGCCAGTTTTTCGGGGGCATATCCGGGCGGCTTGGCGCAGGGACCGGAAGAAAAGAACGGACGCGCGGGTTTGCGCACCGGCATTGTAGCAGTCATGTAGTCTCTCCTTGCAGAGAGCACGCGCGGCGTTGGGACCGCGTGGCCCGGAGCCGCTCATAGGGGCAGCCCCGGGCTTGTCAATGCCGCATAGCTATGTGGCCACCGGCAACGGGGGCGCCTGTTGCAATCCCCTATATTTCTCCGTCACCGGGTAAGATTTTGTTAACCACGTTGCGGGATATTCGCAGCCGTGCGCCGAACGCTTGCCCTGCTGCCCGCGGTGGCCCTGTTAAGCGCCTGCATTGACAGTGCGCAGGCGCCCAAGCGCAATGCCGTGCATCGGCCGGCCGCTTCAGCGTTCAGCACGCGCCCCGAACTGCGGCAGTGCTTGGCCGATCTCAGCGGCAATCGCGCCAGCTTCACCCCCCTGCCGGACCAGTACTTTGGCGCGGGCTGTTCAACCGTCGGCACGGTGCGCCTGACCGGTCTGCGCAGCGACGATGCCGCCCTGCAACTCGCCAACCTGGGGCCAGTGGCCTGCCCCTTGGCCGACACCCTGGCCGGATGGGCACGGTTCGGTGTGGACCGTGCCGCCCGGCAAATCCTTGGCAGCCCGCTGGTCAGGATCGAGACGATGGGCAGCTATTCGTGCCGCAATGTGGCGGGAAGCGACCGCCGCAGCGCCCATGCGACCGCCGAAGCGATCGACGTATCGGCCTTTATCCTGGCTGATGGTCGGCGGATCGGCGTGGAGGATAAATGGTTCACCGGAACCAGCGCCGAGCGACAATTCCTGACCGTGGTGCATCAAAGCGCCTGCAAACGTTTCGGGACGGTGCTGGGGCCGGCCTATAACGCCGCCCACCGCAATCACCTGCACGTTGAACTGTCCGGATCAGGCTTCTGCCGCTGAGGATGGAGGGAAGCAGGTTCGGAGGGGGGAGTTGGGCGCCACCGCCACCGAACCTGCTTCCTAACTTGCTACCGGACCATGGGAGGGGTGGTTGGGAGGCCGCAGCAGCAAGGGGAGACCCGAAAGCCTCTTGCCCCCCAATTGCCGCATCGCGGCTTTGACAGCCATACCGTCTAAAGGTTGTGGCCTTTAGACTATTTTGGGGTCAGAGCCCGGCCTCAACCGCCAGCCGGACTGCGTCGGCCGAGGTGGCCACACCCAGCCGCTGCAGCAACAGCGCGCGGTGCATCTTGACGGTCTTTTCGGACAGATCGAGCGCATAGGCGATCTGCTTGTTGAGCTGGCCACCAGCCATCAGTTCCAGGATCTCGCGCTGGCGCGGAGTCAGTCCGGCGATCCGCTGCTGTGCTGCATCGCGCCGCTCGGCCATGCCGGAATCGATCTTGGGCTCGGGGATTTCGACCTGCGAGCCTAGGAAGAAGCGGACCTCACCGTTCTCGTCAAACATCGGTGCAACCATCACCGCATTGCGGAATGGGGTGCCATCCTTCTTGTAGTTGACCACTTCGAACAGCACGCCGCGCTTTTCGCGAACAGACTGGCCAATCTTTGCCGCAACTTCGGGATGCGGATCGGCGCGCGACAGGAATCGGCAGTTTTGGCCAACGATATCGTCGATCGTATAGCCGGTCAGGTCGGTAAACGCCTGGTTGCAGGCCACCACCGGATTGTCATGCAAGCGGGGATTCGTCACGCACATGGCCATCGAGCTAAGCTCAATCAGCGCGGGCAAAGGCGCCTCAATTTCACCGAATCGCATCTGCAGCCCCATTGCCGATCTTTGGTCAGCCCTATGGTCCAAATACTGTATTGACGCAAGAATAGCAGCCTCCCGCGCAAATCACTGCAGTTCCCAACGTCCACCAGATAGTATGCGAAGGCCATTCTTCAATGGCATGATCGCTTGAGTGCAGGGGCGACCTTATTGCCGCAGCATTAAGCCCCCAACCACCGCAACGACATGCAGGTGAAGCCGGCGTCGATCTTCTCGATCTCGCTGTTTTCCAGCGTCACGACCTTCGCCCCATGCCCATCCAATAGGTCAAGGATCCGGGGAAAGCGGCTGCCCGCCAGAATCGTATCATTGACCCGCAACACATTGGCGCCAGCCTCTTCGCCCGCCGGGATCTCAATCACGCGGTAGCCCTGATAGACACCGCTGGCCGCCAGCTCGCGGGTGGCGAGGATCGTTTCCTCGTCAATGATCGAACTGGCGGTCTTGAGGTGGAGCACTGACGGCGGGGTCTCTGCGACAACAGCCTTGCGTCCGGTCTGTTCGAGCAACCGCGCCAGCGCCTCGCCCCCGGTTCGATCGGTCCGGGCCGACAGGCCAATATAGACCGCCGCATCCATCGCCAGCACATCGCCCCCATCGGCATGGCCTTCGGGCAGATCGAGCACCTGATCGAACAACCCCGCCAGCGCCGGCCGCAGGAAGGCCCCCTCTCCCGCACGGGTCGGCGCCCCCGGGTTGAGCAGAATGGCGCAGTCCGGGAAGACCAGCGCCGGGTCCTCGACAAAAATCGCGTCGGGAAAATCCTCCAGCGGATCGAGCAAGGTTACCGCAACCCCGGCCGTTTCCAGCGCCGCGACATAGGCCGCATGTTCGGCCAAGACCCCCGCCAGTGACGGATTGGGCCCGCCACCAGCGCGCAGACCATTGACGACCGAGGAGCCGGGGCGCCGGGAAATGGCGCGATCGAAGCGGAAGGGGTGGCTCAAGTGCAATCTCCAATGCGCTCGGAACGGACTTCGGCCTCCATCTTGACCGAACCGCCCGCGATCTCACTGGTCGATTTAACCGTGATGTTCGAGCCCGTCGCCGTGAAAGTTCCGGCCACTTCGTTGCGGGCGGTCATGCCCTGGCCGGTCTGGCACACCAGCACGGCATCAATCGACTTACCGGTAAGGTTGAGCCTTTCGTACTTGCAGTCGCCCTTCGCCAGGGTGCGGCGGTAATAGTCCTCGCGCCCCTTGCCGGCATCGGCCGCGGTCAGGCAATATTCGCTGGTCTGCCCGCTGGTGCCGAACATCGTCTTGGCCTTGTCGGCCATCGGCCCGGTCATCCCGGGAAACTCAACCCGGTTGATCCGCAGTTCGAGCCGATACTGGCCGGGCAGCACTGGCGGCGGACGGTCGGCACCGTCGACAGCTTCCTTCGCGGGCGGTTTTGCGGGCTCCTGTCCGCAGGCGGCAAGCGGCATAATCAGGGCAAGTGCCAGAGCGATTCGGTGCATGTGATGACCCTCCTGCCCGGATTGCTAACCCTGAACCGGTCCGCTGCCAACCGCCGCACCGCGCAGCAAATGCAGCATGCCGTAACGACAGCCTTGCAAGGGCCTAGGTCTTTGGTCCCGACTTGCAACCGATCCTTGCTACGCGCGCGATTCCGCGCCATTTTGCGGCCAACAGCACAACCAGAGGATCGAGGATCATGGACATCGATTTCAGCCCCGAGGATCTTGCCTTCCGCGATGAGGTCCGCACCTTTATCGCCGAGAACTATCCGGCCGAACTGCGCGGCAAGCAGGATGAGGGCGACGAGCTCTCCAAGGAGGACTTCCTCTCCTGGCACCGCATCCTCCACAAGAAGGGCTGGGTCGCCCCGGCCTGGCCCGTGGAATACGGTGGCACCGGCTGGACCGCGACGCAGCGCTTCATCTGGTCGGAAGAGACCGCGCGGGCTGACTGCATCCGCCTGATGCCGTTCGGCCTGTCGATGGTCGGCCCGGTGATCTACACCTTCGGCACGCCCGAGCAGAAGGCCAAGTTCCTGCCCCGCATCCTGTCGGGCGACGACTGGTGGTGTCAGGGCTATTCCGAACCGGGCGCGGGCTCTGACCTTGCCTCGCTGCGCACCAAGGCCGAACGCGATGGCGATCATTACGTGGTCAACGGCCAGAAGACCTGGACCACCATGGCCCAGCACGCTGACTGGGGCTTCTTCCTGGTCCGCACCGATCCCGATGCCAAGCAGCAGGAAGGCATCAGCTTCCTGCTGATCGACATGAAGTCGCCCGGCATCGAAGTGCGCCCGATCATTACCCTGGGCGGTGAGCACGAAGTCAACGAGGTCTTCCTCGACAACGTGCGCGTGCCGGTTGAGAACCGCGTTTACGAAGAGAACAAGGGCTGGACCTGCGCCAAGTTCCTGCTCGCCCACGAACGCACCGGCATTGCCGGGGTGGCCGGATCGAAGCGCGGGATCGAGAAGATCAAGGAAATCGCCACGACCGAGATGGACGGCGATCGTCCGCTTCTGTCCAACCCGTTCTTCCGCCGCAAGGTGGCCGAACTGGAAATGGACCTGACCGCGCTGGAGTATACCGAACTGCGCACCCTGGCGGGCGAAGCCGCTGGCAAGGGCCCGGGGCCGGAAAGCTCGGTCCTCAAGATCAAGGGTTCGGAAATCCAGCAGCGGATCACCGAACTCGCGCTGGAAGCGGCCGGCCACTATGGCGCGCCCTACTTCCGCGGCTTTGGCGAAGGCGACAACGAGCACCCGATCGGTCCCGATTGGGCGCACCGCACCGCCCCGAGCTACTTCAACGTCCGCAAGACCACGATCTATGGCGGCTCGAACGAAGTGCAACGCCAGATCATCGCCAAGATGGTCCTGGGCCTCTGAGCGCGCGACAAGGATAAGAGACAATGGATCTGAGCTATAACGAAACGCAGGGCATGCTGCGCGAAACCCTCGCGCGGTTCCTGGCCGACACCTATGACTTCGAAAGCCGCAAGAAGATGCTGGCGAGCCCGGAAGGGCGCGATCCCGGCATCTGGAAGGCGATTGCGACCGAACTCGGCCTGACCTGCGCGCCCTTTGCCGAAGAGCATGGCGGCATGGGCGGCGGCGCGATCGAGAACATGATCATGATGGAGGAGTTCGGCAAGGTCATCGCGATCGAGCCGTGGCTGCAGACCGTGGTGATCGGCGGCGGCGCGCTGAAGCATGCCGGTGGACCGCTGGCCGAGGCCACCATCCCCGCAATCATCGGCGGCGATGCCATCATCGCCTTCGCCTATGCCGAGCCGCAGGGCCGCTATAACCTGGCGGATATCGGCACCACCGCCAAGGCTGACGGCGCGGGCTATGTCCTCAATGGCCACAAGGGCGTGGTCTATGCCGCCCCCTGGGCCACCCACCTGCTCGTCACCGCCCGCACCGGCGGCAGCCGCCGTGACCGCGGCGGGGTGGAGCTGTTCCTGATCGAGGCCAACCGCCCGGGCATCACCCGCCGCGATTACCCGACGGTCGATGGCTTCATGGCCTCTGAGGTCTACTTCGAGAACGTCGCCATTCCGGGCGAGGCCCTGCTGACTGGCGGGATCGACCTGATCGAGCGCGTGGTTGACGAAGCGACCATGGCCGTCTGCGCCGAAGCCTCTGGCATCGCCCGCGCAATGGTGAACCAGACGGTTGAATACACCAAGCAGCGCAAGCAGTTTGGCCAGCCCATCGCCAAGTTCCAGGTCCTGGCCCACCGCATGAGCGACATGTTCGTCGAGGCCGAGCAGGTCTCGTCAATGGCGCTGATGGGCACGCTCAAGCTTGACGAAGATGCCCAGGCCCGCAAGGCCGCCGTTTCGATGGCCAAGGCCAAGGTCGGCCGCAGCCTGAAGTTCGTCGGCCAGAACGCGATCCAGACCCACGGTGGCATCGGCATCACCATGGAACTGGCGATCGGCCACTACTTCAAGCGCGGGACGATGATCGAAGGCCAGTTCGGCTCTATCGACCATCACCTCGACCGGTTTGAGGCGCTCGCCTACCCGGCCTGAGGCCCCTCACAACCAAGCTAACTGGCCCCGCCTGTCCCGGGCCTGTCGAACCATCCTTCGACAGGCTCAGGATGAGCGGGGTTTGGTTTGGGCCCGCCCCGCACCCCAACCACTCCGCACCCGACCCGCTCGTGCTGAGCTTGTCGAAGCACCGCGCCCCGACCCGCTCATGCTGAGCTTGTCGAAGCATCACGCACCCCCGTCACGCATTCCGCGCCATAAGCCCGCCGTCGACCGGGATCGTCACCCCGGTGATATAGCTGGCCGCGGGCAGGCACAGGCTCAGCGTCATGTGCGCCACCTCTTCCGGCTGGCCATAGCGGCGCAGCGCGGTGCGGCGCTGGGCATAGACGGCCTTGTCCGCATCGCTGACCTTCTCGGTCATGCCGGTCGCAATCGGGCCGGGGCAGATCGCGTTGACGGTGATCCCCTCCTTGCCCAGCTCCACCGCCAGCGCGCGGGTCAGCCCGGTCACCCCCGCCTTGGCCGCGGCATAGGGGCTGTTGCGCGCGGTGGCCCCCAGCGCCTCGGTGCTGGCGATATTGACGATCCGGGGGGAGGAGGACTGCCGCAGGAACGGCAGCGCCGCCCGGATCATCCGCTGGTGCGCGGTGAGCAGGACGGAGACAGCGCGATCCCAGACCAGCTCGTAATGGTCGTCATCGTCGATTGGGCAGAACGAGGAGACCCCGGCATTGTTGACCAGCACGTCGAGCCCGCCAAAGGCGGCGGCCACTTCGGGCACCACGGCGCGGATCGCGGCGGCGTCCGCCACGTCCAGCACCCAGGCCCGCGCCTGGTGCCCCCTGGCGCGCAGGTCTGCCGCGATATCCTCGATTGCGCTGCCCGCCAGATCGGTCAGCGCGACCAAGGCCCCCTCGGCCGCAAAGACCTCCGCAGTCGCCCGCCCCATGCCACTGCCCGCGCCGGTGACCAGCACCACCTTGCCCGCGACCGATCGGCTCAACTGCTCCATCATGCCCTCACCCCACCTTGCCTATGCTGGCCGCCATCCTGCCGAGGCCCGCCCGGCTTGTACAGGTTGACAAAGTTGACACTGCGTCCGCTTTTCCCAACAGCCCGAAACCGGCGGAATTCGGGACCTTTCAAGCGGATTTGAGCCGAGTGACGCTTTAAAAAAAAAGATAAAAAATCCGCCCGCCCAGGGGGCGACGAAGGCGGGTGCGTTGCGAGGCAGGGCAGCAGCGGCATGGCGAGTCCTCCGGATGCGGGACGGGACTGGCGAGCCTAGCGAGTTTGGGGCGTGTAGGAAAATGGGGTGGCTTGGTACCACGGCCTGTTGAGGCCACCAGCCGCCCGATGCCACTGGCCGCGCCAGTGAGCAGTACAGATTTCGGCGAAGCAGGAGAATGTACTTGGTGAACTAATTCAGTATCAAGTTGGAGCTAGCGTGTTGGCAGCTATGATCTCATAAACGTACTTCGTTGCACCATCCTCATCCGCGAAGCTCCTTGTAAATTCGGTCTTTCTCCGACCATTGCGCGTATAAGTAACTTCGAAAGCCAGCGTCTTCTTCGCGACGATTAATTGCTCTACTTTTCCTTGGAACTCACACTCCCATTTCTCGGGTGTTGTCCTTCGCCAATCACGAGCAATTTTCAAAGCCTCCAACGCATCACGAAAGGCCGACGCAGTGACATAGCGCTTCGTTGGATTGGTCACGCAGGCCCGTTTTATGATCTTAGTGAGAGCAGAAGGGACTCGAGGATGAAAGCCAAGACCGGCGACAAGGGTGCCGGCTCGCATTCGCGCAGTCACGTCTGAAGCGCTACCGAAGGTAGAAAGGAGAGTGCCCTTCCAGTCTGTCACAAGATTTAGTGTCCGCAGCAATGTCAAACCAGCAGCATAAATATCAGTTGCTACGCTGAAAGTGTTTGATGGCCCGAAACACTCAGGCGCCTTATTTAGGACGTACTGTAGTTCGCTGACCGACACGCCCGTTGTAGTCAGTAGAGCGATGCCAAAATCCGATAACTTGCCTCCACCCCCCAGCAATATGTTGGCGGGCTTGACGTCTCTATGAATTATATCGGGATGAGCATGATCTAACGCAAAAAGTACATTTTTTATTATCTT
>JACCDL010889470.1_pt1 | contig 29489 bp, 27 predicted proteins | sample 7441931 | NCBI WGS metagenome assembly JACCDL01 (sample SAMN15323437, study PRJNA562643) | freshwater metagenome | isolation source: river surface water | place: USA:Blue River Watershed | collected 2017-08-16 | reverse complement strand
TGCGAAACCATCTTTGGAAAATGAAATGTGTAAACCTATTTTAGGATAAACAATTAAATGTAAATTTGTATCAGGACAATCACTAAAAACAACAGTTAAACTGTAAACATTTTTTAGGACGGGTCAAGGGGTGGATGCGAAGCAGACGGGGTGGTCTTTTTAGCGCTGTCTGTATAGGGTGGTACTTAAGATGGATAAAAACAATCACTCAACACCACATTCAAAAAGAATTCGTCGAATCACCTTATCGATATTATTTTTCACTTCATCATTGTTGAATCGAATGACTTTGATTCCTTTTGAATGTAAATATTCTTCACGTATCTGTTCATAGTCTTGATGCATTATGAATAATTCTTTTGATTATCTATTTTCTCGATCTCCTTTCTGATCTCCTCTATTAGTTGTTTCTCAGTGGGAAGATAGAGTTGGTACTTACTGGCGATGATGGTGTTGTTGTTTTCTGGCAATGTAATTTTTACCACAGCATCATTTTTATCTGCACAGAGCAAAATTCCTATGGTTGGGTTTTCAAAGTCTTGCTTTTCATACCGATCATAGTAATTCACATACATTTGTAGTTGTCCTAAATCTTGATGCGTTAGCTTCATTGTTTTGATTTCTATCAAAACAAAACATTGTAAAATCCTATTGAAGAATACAAGGTCAATAAAAAACTCATCTCCCTCTACATGGATTCGCTTTTGTCTTGCTACAAAGGCAAATCCATTCCCCAATTCCAGAATAAAATCATGCAAATGGCTAATAATCGCATTCTCCAAATCTTTTTCATAATAGGATGTTTCTCGTTTTAGACCTAAAAATTCTAAAACGATGGGATCTTTGATGATTTCTTTGGCATCCACAGGAAGTTTTTCATCCCGAGCTACGGCCAAAACGGAATGTATATCATTACTCAGCAATAGCCTTTCAAAAAGTTGACTATTCACTTGACGTTCTAATTGACGAGCAGTCCAATTGTTTTTATCTGCTTCCGCGATATAGAATTCTCTTTTATCAGAATGGTCAATTCGCATTAGTGTACGATAATGGGTCCAACTAAATTGCGAACGCAGTGCGCTCGTATTTGGGAATGTCCTATAAAATTGCCTATTCAATTCTAATTGTCGAATCGAAAATCCTGTTCCAAATTGAGGTTGGAATTCCTCGGAGATAGATTTGATCAAAAAGCTTCCATAATCCGCACGTGCTTTTCTTTGCTGTTCTTCTTCAAAAATTACTTTTCCGATTTGCCAATACATAAGTACTCGCTCTCTGTCAATGGAACGGATGGCTTTAACTTGGGCGGACTTTATTATTTCGAGAATTTCATTGATCAAGGTTTTATTGAGTTTCATTTTCGATTTGATTTAATTTAATTGGATGTATAATTGGAATAGTTACACGATCTATTTCAAGGGATCTGCGTTTGAACAATGGTGGGTTGGATGGAGAGTCAGAGATGTTTTTTCATGATTTTAAAGTGCTTTTTTTAAAGTGCAAATCTCCCTCTAGGAATTAGATTTTACAACCTATAAATTATGCAGGTTTATGCAGACGAGGTGATCACGCGGTGTGGGTGATAGCCATACCCCGGATAGCAGTGGAAAGCCCGCAGGGTGCGCAGCACCCGAGGACTTGGAACGGATAGCCGGATTAGGTCCGAAAAAGACCACCCCGTCTCGTTTCAGCCTAGCCACCCCACTCCTCCTTCCGAATAGCGATGCTTCATTATCGGGACCGCTTTGCGTTAGGACGGGTCAAACCTATTTTGGATAATTTATTAAATGTAAATTTGTATCAGGACAATCACAAAAAATACGGTTAAACGGTAACCTATTTTTTAATACGGGTCAATAAATTGTTTCAATTCATCCGATATTTAAAAAATGAAAAGCTCTGTTGACCATTATCTTTTTGAGATCCGAAAATCATTGGAAAGTATTGCCACCAATGAAAAGAAGAAATCAATATCGTATTTCTTCAAACATGAAATCCAATGTTTGGGCGTGAGTAGTCCCCAAACACAACAGATAGGCAAGCGTATTATCCAGGAATTAAAGGAAAAAGACAAGGCTTTTGTGTATGCACTTGCTGAAAAACTTTTTCAAACTGGGTTCATTGAAGAAGCGCTTTTGGCTGCTCAATTGGTTTACAACCAAAAGCAAAAATTTGAATCAAAGGACTTTTATCTTTTCGAGAAATGGATTGCTGCTTATGTCAACAATTGGGCTGTTTGTGATACGTTCTGCAATCAAACCATCGGCACATTCATCATGAATTTTCCAAACTTTGTTCAACAGGTCAAGCAATGGGCATTGAGTCCCAATTTGTGGATGCGGCGCGCTGCTGCGGTTTCATTTATTTATCCAGCCAAGAAGGAATTGTACATTGAAGAACAGTTGGAAATTGCCCTTTTACTTTTAGAAGACCAAGAAGACATGGTTCAAAAAGGATACGGTTGGATGTTGAAAGTTTTAAGTCAACGACAAACATTGCTCGTCTTTGATTTTATTGAGCGATACAAACCCAGAATGCCCCGAACTGCATTGCGCTATGCCATTGAAAAAATGCCAAAAAACTTGAGGGAGCAAGCCATGAAAAAGTCCTTTCCTTTATCTTAGTAGCGAAATGCGGGCTCTATTCATTTTTTCCATTGTTATGTGCTGTTCCCACTTATGTGTGGCGCAAAAAAATCCGCAGGAACCTGTTCATTTGTGGTTAAGTCAATTGGATAGTTTACTGGTTTTATCAGATGACCAGAAAGTAAAGCTTGAAGGAGTTTTTTTGTTTTACGAAATGGAAAGAACCTCCATTGAATTGTCGATTTTACAATTGAGTGATACTCCGATGGATCCTGCGGAATGGGAGATCAAAGACAATGCGCTAAGGATGAGAAGAAAAAACATCAACAAAGAGCGAGAAGAAAAGATTTTGGCGGAATTGAATGAGCGTCAACAGAACATTTATATCAATTCCATAGCTCCCAATAAACCCCAAGTGCTTCACATGGGATTAAAACATGATAAAATAAATTGTACAATATGCGTAAAGCCATCCACACCCTAATTCTTATTTCCATAACCCGTTGTCTTTTTGCACAACCCGGTGCAAATTTTGAGATTCAACAAAGGATTGAAGAAACAGAACGTCTACTGCGTGTCTCACAACCCTTTGGTAAATGCAAAATGGTGAATCCATTTATTGGAACTGGTGGTCATGGTCACACCTATCCTGGTGCTACTGCTCCTTTTGGCTTGGTACAATTGAGTCCTGATACCCGAATAGATGGTTGGGATGGATGTGGTGGATACCATTACACGGATTCCGTTGTTTATGGGTTCTCACACACCCATTTGCAGGGAACCGGAATTAGTGATTACGGAGACATCCTTTTTACCCCCAGTATTGGCGAGCACCGAAAAAGTGTCAAGTGGTTGGACGCCTTGGCACAAGGGTTCAGTCATCAAAATGAATTGGCTATACCAGGATATTACAGTGTTGTCCTCAATGAAAGTCAAATCAAAGTGGAGTTAACAGCAACGCAACGCACAGGTGTGCACCGTTATACTTTCCCCAAAGGAAAAGACGCTCAGCTATTTGTGAACATGGCCTACCGAGATGATTTGAAATATTACGATTTGCAAACCATCGGAGATACTGTATTGTGCGGATACAGAGTATCTAAGGGATGGGCAGACGAACAACATACATATTTCTATGCTGTCTTTAGTCAACCCATCAAAGGATTGGATCAATTGAGTGAAATGACCTCAGAAATGATTGGGAATGATCGAAAGGACATCATCGAAATGATCCAAACATTTAGATTGGATTTTGGAAATATTGAACAACTTGAAATTCGGGTAGGTATAAGCGGAACAGATGTGGAAGGTGCCAAAAGAAATCTATATGCTGAATCCAGGCATTTAAGTTTTGAGGCTGTTGCATTAAAAACCAAATTGCTGTGGAGTGAAAAAATGGAAAAAGCCCCATTTCCTGAAGGGATTAACAATCCTTCTAACGAAATGCTGACCAATTACTACACGGCTCTTTATCATTGTTATACCGTGCCCAACGTTTGGAATGATGTGGATGGAAGATTCAGAGGGGAGGACAAAAAAATCCATCAATCCCAGTCTTATAACCGATATACCGTTTTTTCACTTTGGGACACTTTTAGGGCGTATCACCCATTGATGACCGTATTGGAGCCGGAGGTAACATTGGACTGGATCAAAACGTTTTTGGCCATTTACGAGGAACGCGGAGAGTTACCCATGTGGGAGCTTGCAGGCAATGAAACCTATTGTATGATTGGTGCTCACTCTATCTCTGTCATATTGGATGCCTATGCCAATGGCATTCGAAATTTCAATTCGGAATTGGCCTTAAAGGCCATGATGGATGCGCTCAATGGACCTGAATTAGAGAAGAAAAGATTCAAGGAAATGGGATTTGTTCCTGCTGATGAGTTCAGTGAGTCTGTTTCCAAAACCTTGGAATATTGTTTCAATGCTTATTGCATCGCTCAATTTGAGTTTCTCTTGAATAGAAACACGGAGAGTCCTATTTATAAGGAGTACATGACCTATGCTCAAAATTGGAAAAATATTTTTGATCCAGAGACGCACTTCATGCGCCCCCGACGCAATGGAGGATTTATTCCTTCTTTTGATCCTTATCAAGTAGATTTCAATTTCACAGAGGCCAATGCCTATCAGTATGCCTTGTTTGTGCCCCATGATATTGAAACCTTGATTCAATATCACGGAGGAAAAGATTCCTTTGGTCAATTTTTAATGGGCATCTTCACTGCCAAGGCACAAACCACGGGTAGAGAACAAGCTGACATTACTGGTTTGATTGGGCAATACGCACATGGCAACGAGCCATCTCATCATTATGCTTATTTATTTCCTTACGCTGGCGAACAATATGAAAAAGCAGGAAGAACTTTTTTAAAGCAAATCATCGAACATTTATATTCTCCCCAACCAGATGGTTTGTGCGGCAATGAAGACTGTGGACAAATGTCTGCTTGGTTGGTCTGTGCCATGAACGGCATCTACAAGCCCGCACCCGGACAAGGCACCAAATGGACAGCATTTTCACCATATAGAAATATCATCCGTAGTCAAGCGTTGGATAGCGTTTTAACAACCGTAGCAAATCCATCGCGCATTATGACCACTCAAATTGTTCCATTGCCCATTATTAAAGGACCGGCATTGAGTTTTACGCAAACAGCACAAATTGAAATTTTGGATGCCATGAATGACGTATCCATCCAAGTAGAAATACTCAACAAAAAAGGAAAAGTGGTAAAGACATTTTTGTGCGAGGCACCCTTTGAAATTACAGATGCTTGTACGATAAGAGCGCAAGCCAAATCCAAAGGATTAAGTAGCGCCTGGAGCACAGCCGTTTTCAATAAAAGAGATCCAAAGAAAAGCATTACCCAAATTGCACCATATGACAACCAGTACACAGGCGGAGGTAGAGATGCATTGATTGATGGCGCCTTTGGAGGAAAGGATTTCAGAACAGGAGGCTGGCAAGGTTACTATGGAATTCCATTGAAAGTTACCGTGGATTTAGGAAGCAAAAGTCGCTTGGTGAAATCCATTGACTTGAGTGTGTTTCAAGATATTAAAACTTGGATATGGTATCCTAAGATGGTTCATTTTACTGCTATTCTCGATAACGGAGAACGAATAAATTTGGGGGATGTTTCTTGCACAGATCAGCAAGATGTATACGGTGGAATGCAACGTCTAATTCATTGTGATGTTAAAGACAAGATGTACATCAAGGCCATCGAAATTGAGGCTGAGAATGCATTTGATGTCATCCCCAGCTGGCATTTAGGTCAAGGTGGAAAATCTTGGATTTTTGCAGATGAGATTGTGATTGATTATGCTGATGATAGAGAAAAATGAGCCAAGTATTATTTGATTTACATCTCGCGCAAACTACCCCGTACCCTCTTGGTATTACCATAGAGCGTGCCGAAGGAATTTATCTCTACGGTCCCAATGAGGAGCGATACATTGATTTTGTCTCTGGTATTGGGGTAAATAATTTGGGACATGGTCAGCCGGAAATTCTAGCTGCTATTCATGAACAGGTGGATCGGCATCTCCATGCCATGGTTTATGGGGAGTACATTCAACGGTCGCAACAATTGGCAGCAGAGACTTTGGTTTCGATGTTGCCCGATTCATTGAATTGCTGCTACTTTGTCAACAGCGGGGCTGAAGCCATTGAAGCAGCGATGAAGTTGGTAAAACGTGTTACAGGGAGGACTGAGATCATCGCTTTTAAAGGGGCTTATCATGGCAATACACATGGTGCGATGTCTATAAGCTACAATGAAAAGAAGAAAGGAGCATTTAGACCTTTGCTTCCTGATGTTTCATTTATTCGATTGAATCATTGGGAAGATTTGTCTTTGATAACAACAAAGACAGCAGGTGTATTTTTAGAAACCATTCAAGGAGATGCAGGAATAAGAATCCCCAATCCACTGTTTTTAAGTGCGCTGCGGGATCGTTGTACAGAAAAAGGTGCGCTTTTGGTTTTGGACGAGATCCAATGCGGGATGGGAAGAACAGGAAAAGTATTTGCCTTTGAACATTATAATATCACACCAGATGTTTTGGTTTTGGGCAAGGCATTGGGAGGTGGATTGCCCATTGGATGTGTAGTTAGTGACAAACAATATTTACAACAACTCAGTTTCGATCCAGTATTGGGTCACATCAGCACCTTTGCGGGTCATCCTGTAGCTTGTGCCGCCGCAGCCGCGGCATTGCGAATTTATCGGGATAGCAATATTGTTGATGAAGTGGAAGAGAAAGGTGCATGGATTGCAGACCAATTGGTGGATCATCCTTTGGTAAAAGAAATCAGAAGAAAGGGTTTTTATTTTGCCATCGATCTGGAGAATGAACACATTGTGCAACAGGTGGTTGAAAAATGTTTGTCCAAAGGACTCATTACTTTTTGGTTCTTATCCTGCCCCTGGTCATTCCGCATCGCCCCTCCATTGACCATTCAGCCGAAAGAAATGAAGATGTGTTTGGATATATTAAAATGGGCATTGGATGAGAGTTGTTGAGAAGATTGCAACAAAAATTCAAAATCACGATTTAACTTTGAAACATGGAATTAAGTGGAAAACTAAAATTGGTATTGAACGAGGAAACCTTTGCCAGTGGTTTCAATAAGCGTTCATTTGTGATTGCTGTTGAAAGCAACTATCCTTACGATGTATGTTTTGATTTGTTGAAGGACAAAGTGAGAATGATAGATGGTTTCAATACCGGAGATGAAATCAAAGTGAGTTTTGATATCAAATCCAGAGAGTACAATGGCAAGTGGTTTACCGGTGCTACAGCATGGAGAGTGGAGAAAGTTGGTGCTGGTATGAGTAGTTCAGCCTCCTCTGGTATGTCCACTCCTCCCCCTCCCGCCCCTATGAGTGCCGATCAATTGGGTCCTGCAGGAATGGAAGAAGATGACCTTCCTTTTTAATTGATGTTTCCCAATGCCTGCCAATAAATACGCGCTCATTCGATACAGGGTTATAGACCGCTGTCTAAACAATACAGGGAATAATTATCCTTCTCGCGAAAAATTACGTGAGGCATGTGAAGAAGCTCTTTACGGTGCTGGTGCTGGCGCAGTTTCTTTGAGTACCATCGATAAGGATATCTATGCCATGAAGAATGAAAACGAATTGGGATATTTTGCTCCTATCGCCTTTAGTCGTGAGCATGGCGGATATTATTATACAGAAGAAGGTTTCTCCATTTCTCAGTTCAATGTTGGAGACGATGAGCTTAGCTCCATTCGTTTTGCGGCAGCCATTCTTGATCAATTCAGAGATGTACCTGTTCTCAATGCATATGGACATGCGATTGATAAAATTGTGAGCCGATTGAGTATCTCAGGCCATGATGAAGAAGATCTCAATCAATACATTCAGTTTGAGCACAACATGACCAATCAAGGAGTTGATCGTCTGATTCCTTTATTGAATTGCATCAAAGAGAAAAGGAAAGTATTCATTGATTACAAAAGTTTTAGGGAAAACAAAACCAAAAATTACGAAGTCCATCCCAAATTATTGAGGGAATATGACAGTCGTTGGTATTTGATCGGTTATGTGCCCGACCGCAAACTGCATTTGACCTTTGGTTTGGAGCGAATCGTGGATGCCATTTACACAGAGCAACGAATTGACAGCGATGTTCATTTTGATGCAATGGCCTTTTTTAGATTTAGCATAGGAATTACGGAGACCAAAGGCAATACCAAGGCAGAGAAAATTACATTGCGAATGAAACCCATTCCAGGAAGATTGTTGAAGACCCAGCCTCTGCACAATTCTCAAAAAGTAACCAAAGAAACGGACGAGTACATTGAATTTAAATTGGAGGTGTATCCATCCCCTGAGTTGTATGCCAAACTGCTTTCATTTGGTAATGATATTGAAGTAGTAGCACCAGTGAAAATTAGAAATCAGATGAAGACCATTTTATTGGAAGCCTTGGAACGCTATCAATAATCACGATCGATTCATTTGCTTCCAAAGCTCATCTTTTAGTGCATCGATATTCATCTGCGTCATGGCACTGATGAACATGTGCGGAATGTCTTTGGGTAACAATTCCGTCATTTGAGCCATCAATTCATCGTCCAACATATCACTTTTGGTGATGACTAAAAAACGTCTTTTATCGAGCAATTCTGGATTGAATTTCTTTAATTCATTGAGAAGAATATTGTATTCTGCAACAATGTCTTTGGCATCACATGGAATCATAAAAAGCAAAAGTGCATTTCGCTCAATGTGACGTAAAAAACGATGACCCAATCCGCGGCCTTCTGCGGCGCCTTCAATAATACCGGGAATATCAGCCATGACAAAGCTTCTGTGGTCCCTGTATCTTACCATTCCTAAGTTGGGAACGATTGTAGTAAATGGATAATCTGCAATTTCAGGTTTAGCAGCGGAAACAACACTCAAAAGGGTAGATTTACCAGCGTTGGGAAAACCTACCAATCCAACATCGGCCAATACTTTTAACTCCAGAATTTTCCACTCTTCTTTACCGGGTTCACCGGGTTGGGCATAATGAGGTGCTTGATTGGTGGATGTTTTAAAGTGATTGTTGCCCAAACCACCTCTACCTCCTGCTACCAGAATATACTCTTGTTGATCTTCCGTTATTTCAAAATGAACCTCACCCGTCTCGGCGTCTTTGGCCAAAGTACCTAGTGGCACTTCTAAAATAATATCTTCTCCTTCGGCACCTGTTTTTAAAGCCCCCATTCCTCCTTGGCCTGGCTCAGCAATAACATGTTTGCGATATTTCAAATGGAGCAATGTCCACAATTGGGCATTACCCCGAATGATAATGTGTCCACCTCTACCTCCATCGCCACCATCAGGACCACCTTTGGGAACAAATTTTTCTCTTCTAAAATGCGCAGACCCCGCACCGCCCTTTCCGGAGCGACAGCAAATTTTTACGTAGTCTACAAAGTTTTCTGATGCCATGTATTATGCTTTCACGCGAGCTTCCTCAATGGCTGAACACAAGCGTTCAGCTATTTCCTCAATGGATCCTATTCCATTGACACCTTTGTATTTGTTTTGTGCACGGTAGTGATCCGCCACAGGAGTGGTTTCTCTGTTGTACACGTTGATTCTATTCTGGATAATCTCAGGATTCACATCATCCGCTCTGCCTGAGGTTTCACCGCGCTTTAATAAACGCGACTTTAATTCCTCTTCCTCCACTTCCAATGCCACCAAACAAGTAATGGATGAGCCTTTTCCATTGAGAAAAACGTCCAAGGCTTCAGCCTGTGCTTGAGTTCTTGGAAAACCATCAAAAATAAATCCCTGTGCATTGGGGCTCTTGTTCACTTCTGACTCTAACAAAGCAATGGTCAAGGAATCCGGAACCAACTCACCCCTATCCATGAAGGCTTTGGCTTCTTTTCCCAATGCTGTCTCACCTTTGATATTGGCTCTGAAAATATCACCAGTGCTCAAATGAACAAGATTGTATTTTTCAATGAGGTATTCACTTTGGGTTCCTTTACCAGCACCAGGAGGGCCAAACAAAATTAAATTGAGTTCCATTGTTTTTTGATTGAGGCCCAAAGGTACATCAATCCATTGAATTGACCGCGCATCTTTTGTATGTTCGCAATGCAATGCAATTGATCACCAATTCTGAAGCCCTCGTTTTAAAGCAATATGTCGCTCAATTTTTGGAGCAGCATTACCTTTCACAGCCATTAGAATGGGTATTGGATGAACAATGCACTGGAATTACATTTTTTGAAAATGAACATCATTACATCACCTTTGATGATGCTTTATTGGTAGACATTCATCGCCATTGGTTGGATCCTAATTTTCTTCCTATTCCACTCCGTAATGGGATTGCTCATCCCAAAACCGCCTCCGTAGTGGATGATTGGGCAACCATTTTTTATTTGCTTTCTCATTATTCTGAGTGCATGCAAGAGGAAAAGGATTTGCACCAAAGGGTAAGTGCAATGCATTCTTTAGTGGTTGAAAAACGTTGGCATGAGCGATGCATTGTCAACGAGTGTGCCGAACGAATCCTTACCTTGATTCAATCCAAGTTGCCTAATTTTCAATGGCATTTACCTAAAAAAACGTACCGCATCAGTCACAATATTGAGCGGCCTTATAAATACCAGGGTGAACGTTGGAAAGTTCATTTGAAAAGGGCCTTGGGTAGCTATCGATTTGGCAATTCAATGGGAAGAGTGGTGAAAGAGTTGCTGCGCCTCTCACTCTTTCCGATTTTTAAGGAGAGAATAGATCCTTTCAATCATTTTGAATGGATGCTTCATGAAAATGCGAACTTCAATAGTTCTCCAGTTTTTTATGTTTGTCCTGTAATACAACACCGTGAATTTGATCCCAAATATGATTTACTGGATAAAAAGATTCATGTCATCATGGAATGGATTACAAATAAAAAAGGATCCATTGGTTGTTTGAGCAATTATTCATCTTCGCAATCCATGCAGGGAATTACGGCCAATTGGAAATCTTTCCATGAACATTTGGGTCAACAAGGTGAGTCTAAAAAGAATCGACAGCATTTTCAGCGCTTTCAACCCTTCAATTTTGCGGAACAATTGATGTTGGCTGGAGTCAAAGAAGACAGCAGCGTTGGATATACTGACAGAACTGGTTGGAGAACCAGTTGTTCTCTACCCTATTTTTTATTCGATATTAAAAATAAAAAAATATCCAATGTCTTAGAAATTCCATTTTGTGCCATGGATCAGGCCATCATTACACCGCGGTACATGAATATCGTGTCTCCTGAAAAAGTGATGGCGGAAATGGAAAAATGGATGAAAGACGTCGAGCGATACGGTGGTGTATATTGTTTGGTTTGGCACAATGATACATTTCAATACCCATTTTATCGCAATACCTATTGGAAGCTTGTGAAGAAGGCTTCACTATTGGGTGAATGCCGATGAAGATTCGTTACCTTTGTGCCTCAAAATTGAGACTATGCCAAAAGGTAATTACAAAATTCCAACCCCTATTAACGAACCAGTGAAAGCTTATGCACCAGGTAGTGCAGAGCGTCAGCGTTTGATGGACACCTACAATGCGATGTACCATGCGCATTTGGAGGTTCCACTATACATCGGGAACGATACCATAAAAACGGAAACCACCCTTTCTCTCTGTCCTCCACATGAGCATCAAAAACAAATTGGCACCGCCTATGTTGGCAATGCGGAACATGTAAAAATGGCCATTGATAGTGCATTAGCCGCCAAATCTCAGTGGTCTCAATTGCCATGGGAACACAGAGCTTCTATCTTCTTAAAGGCTGCAGATCTTTTGGCGGGTCCATACCGTGATAGAATGAACGCGGCCACCATGTTGGCTCAAAGTAAAAATGTGATGCAAGCTGAAATTGATGCGGCTTGTGAACTGATAGACTTTTTCCGCTTCAATGCGGCTTACATGCAACAAATTTATATGGATCAACCGGGATCATTGCCTGGCATGTGGAACCGATTAGAATACCGACCACTTGAAGGATTCGTGTTTGCCATCACCCCTTTTAACTTCACCAGTATTGCAGCCAATTTACCTGCTGCAGCGGCAATGATGGGAAATGTTGTGGTATGGAAGCCGGCAGATAGTCAATTGTACAGTGCGCAAATTATCATGGAATTATTCCATGAAGCGGGTCTTCCAGCAGGCGTTATCAATATGGTGGCGTGCGATGGACCTACAGCTGGTGAGGTTGTATTTAAACACAAGGATTTTGCAGGATTGCATTTTACAGGATCAACCGCTGTTTTCAAGCATTTGTGGAAGGAAATAGGAAGTAATTTAGATAACTACAGAACATATCCCAGAATTGTCGGGGAGACAGGAGGAAAGGACTTTATTGTCGCTCACCCTTCTGCCAATGCAGATGAAGTAGCCACGGCAATCTCACGCGGCGCCTTTGAATTCCAGGGACAAAAATGCAGTGCAGCTTCTCGAGCATACATACCGGCCTCCATTTGGCCAATGGTCAAGAATAAAGTTGTTGCAGACGTCAATGATTTCAAAATGGGAAGTCCTGCAGATACACAAAACTTCATTAATGCGGTAATTGATAAAAGAGCATTTGATAAAATCAAAGCTTACATCGATTACGTCAAAACGCAAACAGATGCTGAGATTGTAGTAGGGGGAAATTGCGATGATAGCACAGGTTATTTTATTCAACCAACTGTTGTCTTAACCACCAATCCAAAATTCAAGACTTTGTGTGAGGAGATTTTTGGACCAGTAATTACCATCTACGTATATCCAGACAATGAATGGAAAGAAATGTTGAAATTGGTAGATGAAACAGGAGATTATGCTTTGACTGGAGCAATTTTCTCAAGAGATCGTTATGCCATACATGAAGCTTGTTTGGCTCTTGAAAATGCCGCTGGTAATTTCTACATCAATGATAAACCCACAGGCGCTGTCGTTGGGCAGCAACCTTTTGGTGGCGCGCGCGGAAGTGGTACCAATGATAAGGCCGGAAGTTATTTGAATTTGATTCGTTGGGTTAGCCCAAGAACCATCAAAGAAACTTTTGTTACCCCAAGAGATTACAAGTATCCATTCTTGGGTTAATCGTTAGGCATGGAGTATCCTATACGCATCAATAAGTTTCTGAGTGAGTCTGGCTTTTGTTCACGTCGAAAAGCAGATGAATACATAGAGCGCGGTAAAGTGACCATCAATGGAAAAGTTCCTGAATTGGGCACCAAAATAATGGAGACCGATGAGGTCCAAGTAGATGGCAAAGTGGTATCGCACTCCCCTATTCAGAAACTCTATATTGCTTTTAACAAACCTGTAGGAATAGTTTGTACGTCAGAAAATGATGAGAACAACATCATCGATTTTCTGAACTTCAAGCAGCGCATTTACACCATTGGAAGATTGGACAAGGCCTCGCATGGATTGATTTTATTGACCAATGATGGTGATATTGTCAATCCGATATTGCGTACTTCTTACAATCACGAAAAGGAATATTGGGTTACTGTGAGACAAACCATTCAACCTGATTTCATTGAAAAGATGAGCACCGGAGTGGCTATCTTGGACACCGTTACCAAGCCCTGTGTAGTTAAACAGCGAGGACCTAAATCGTTTAAAATTATTTTAACCCAAGGATTGAATCGACAGATCAGAAGGATGTGTGAGGCTTTGGGTTATGAAGTGGAGAGTTTGAAACGGGTGCGCATCATGCACATTCACTTGGATCTTCCCATAGGAAAATGGCGACATTTAACAATAGAGGAATTGAGTGAATTGAGAAAGGCCGCTTCCATGTTTGACAACAAGAAGGGAGCAATTCAACCCCACTGAATGGCCTCTCCTAAGAAGTCGTTGGTTTTAGAAAAAGGTTTGGAACCCCAAAACCCGCGGTGTGCGCCAAGTGGCGAAGGATGTGCACTTTCTAAAATCAAGTGATGGCGTTGCGGTATGAGCAATTTTTTTCTTTGTGCATGCTTACCCCATAATATAAAAACCACTGGAGATTTTTTTAATGCTACCCTCTGAATGACATAATCTGTAAACTTTTCCCAACCAAAATCGGCATGAGAAAGAGGACTGTCCTTGGCAACCGTTAAGGTTGTATTCAACAACAAAACACCCTGCTTTGCCCAATCCGTTAAATCAGATTGGGTTCTGTCAATTCCAAGATCAGATTTTAATTCTTTGAAAATATTCCTTAAAGAAGGAGGAATTTTTACTCCTGAATTGACAGAAAAAGCCAAGCCATTGGCTTCTCCTACTCCGTGATAGGGGTCTTGTCCAATAATGACGACCCTTACTTCATGGAATGGAGTTTCATTAAAGGCCTGAAATATTTGCTCTATGGGAGGAAAACAAAAAGGTTGAGCGTATGATTGCTCAACCTTTTTGCATGTCCATTCCCAAGTGCTCAGTTGGAAGAAATCATGTAACTCATTTCTCCAACTTTCATTGAGTAATTGTTCTAATTTCATTTAGTGAACCACAACCAATTTCTTGGTCACAAAGCTTCCGTTCCTGTGTTTAACACTCAAGTAATATACACCATCAGACCATGAAGAGGTGTCAAAAATCAAGGAGCTACGGTCGGTTTTTCTATCCGCCAAGATTTTTCCATTGGCATCAAACACCAAGCATTGGTTGATGGATTGATTGTTTTTTAATTCAACAGTAAAGGATTCATTGATCAAAGTGGGATACACCAAAACATCATTGAATTGAAGCAATTCTTCCTCAATCGATGCAGGATCACAGGGCAAAACTTTATCCACATGAGGATATGAACCATTTAAGAATAGCGAATTGGTTCCTGCTGGATCCAACCAAACAGACAACTCTTGACCATTGGCATTGGGATTGGCAGAGGCGGACCAATGTTTGGCCATTCTGCCGTAGTAATCTGGTGATGTTGGTGAGGTACAAAAAGAACCTCCTCCAGTCAATGTACCAATGATTTGGTGTTTGTCATTGAAAATGGGAGAACCGGATGAACCTCCTTCTGTAACACCATGGTTGGTTTCAGTGGCCATCCAAACTGTTCTCCAATGCTTGTCATTCGATTGCCAAGTACCTTTGATGCATGAACTGGCATGAGAAATTTTCATGTAATCACCTGATGGATGATGCAAACAAACCACTTTAGCGCTGTTGGCCATGGCTGCGGGTAACGCATCTGAAGCGTCCCATCCAGCATAGTATACCGTCCAAGTTGATGGAATGGGATCTTGGATTTCTAACAATGCATAATCAGAACCCGTGGCACCACCTCCATCATTGGAATCTGCTTTCAAAAATAATCCCGTCAATTGTTGTGATGTTGGACCTAATCCGGAACCACAATTGCTGCGCATAAAATTGAAACGAGCAGAGGATGACAATAGATTAGCATCTGAGGACAACTCAGTACAGTGCATGGCTGTTAAAATATAGTTCTTACAATCCAAAGCAGTATTGTTAACCAATGTACCAGAACACAATCCACCACCTTGAGATGAAACCAAACTCAATCTAACAACAGCATGTTTTTCTTTTTCCCAAAGATCACCTTCTGGACAATTGACATCCACTTCGCAGGGGTCACTATTGACTTCTCTGCTCTCCCCCACTTCCCATCTTGGGTCTTCAATTAAACGATAAAAATGCAATAAGCCACGCAAATCCAAACGAGGTTGACTGGTCACTCCTGCGGGCTCACGGTACTCTATGACTGCATCATCACCATAAACTTCAGGGGTACGATAAATATGATGCGCCTTATTTTGGTTCGACGTAAATGGTCCTTCAATCCAAGATTTGTCTTTTGCATAAAAATACAACTCACAACCTTCAGGCATGTGATAATAATCGAAAACCAAAGACATGGCCAAAGCCCCCGGGCTCTTGAATGCATAAATCCAACGTTTGCTTCCATCCGCATTGTATTCCCAATAGCCCTCATTGATCATGTCCAATGAAAAGTTTACCCAGGTGGCATTCATGGTCATCTCACCTTGCTTATCCCACTCTTCCGCCTGCGCAATGAGTTGGTGGGTATTTAAATTGGAAACTACTTCTGAGGTGATGTCCTGTGATTGTGCTTTTCCAAAAGAAACAAAGGCATGGACGAATAAAATACTTGGGTAAAAAATTTTTCTCATTTTTTCAATTTTCCTGGTTTTCAGTGGCGAAAGATAATTTAGCTTCGCATTGTTTGATGATTTACCCGAAAAAAATATCGCTTGTTTTGTTAAAAGCCTTTATTGGGCCTTTCATTGTGACGTTTTTGGTTTCCCTCTTCATTTTTGAATTGCAATTCATCTGGTTGTATATCGACGACCTATTGGGCAAAGATTTGGAGTTTATGCTCATTGTTCAATTGCTGGTATACGCATCAGCCCGAATTGTTAATATGGCATTGCCATTGGCTGTATTAATGTCAAGCATCATGACCATTGGCGCTTTGTCTGAGCACAATGAATTAACGGCCATGAAAAGTGCGGGTATCTCTTTGAAAAGAATTTTTAGACCACTCATTGTTTTTATTTCCATCATCGCCTTTTCTGCTTTTGTATTTGCGAACAACATTTGGCCCGTTGCCAATTTAAAGTTTCGTACGCTTCTTTTTTCAATCGTTCAACAGAAACCTGCATTGAATTTAGAGGAAGGGACATTCTACAACGGTATTGAGGGAATCAGCATTAGGGTCAATAAAAAAGAAACAGAAACCGGCATTTTGCATGATGTTCTTATTTATGACCACCGTGACCCTGGTAGAGGGAATAAAAGTGTCATTCGCGCAGAGAAAGGACGCATGGAACAAACGGAGGATAAACGTTGGTTAATCTTAACCCTAAACAATGGTTACACCTACGACGAGGTAGAGGAAAAAAATAAACGGGTTAAAAAACATCCTGCTTTACAATCTCATTTTACCGAAATGACCTTGCGAATTGATATCAGCTCGTTATTCTTTAATAAGGATGACGAAGAAGTTTTTAAAAATGCTTACGAGATGATGACCATAGCCCAATTGGATAAGGCCATCCAAGATTTTGATATCAAACAAGATTCTCTGCAAAACCAATGGTATAAGAACAATACGCAAAAATATCGATTGAATTTTGATCAACCAGCATCAAAAGAAAGTAAAAGCATAATGTCTCAGTTGCCATTGAGTATTCAATACCAAGCAGCATCTTTGGCCATGGATGAAACCAGAAAGGATATTGTTCAAGCACAAAAAGCACGCATTGAATTGGAGGAAAATAAAAGATTGAAAAATAGACATCGAATAGAATGGCATCGTAAATTTTTCTTGGCCATTTCTTGTTGGGTCTTGTTTTTTATTGGTGCACCATTGGGTGCTATTTTAAGAAAGGGAGGACTGGGCCTGCCTTCTGTTATTGCGCTTTTATTGTTTATCCTGTTTGAAGTACTGACCATTGCTGGAGAAAAAATGACCAAAGCATACATCGTGGAGCCTTGGCTGGGAATATGGTTATCCACCATCGTCATGGCACCTGTCTGTTTTTTACTTATGCACAATGCCAACAGAGAAAAGAAATGGAGCGCCCCTCAATTGCCCCAATTCAAATGGATTGCTGCCCTTAAAAAAAGTAAGGCATGAAAATTTTACAACTTTGTCATAAGCCCCCATTGCCTGCAAAAGACGGAGGATGCATTGCTATGGACAACCTTACTCAGGGACTTTTGCAATTGGGACATAAAGTAAAAGTGCTGACCATTTACACCCACAAGCATGACTTAAATTTAGAGCAGCTTCCCGAAGAGTATATCCAACAGACGGACATTGAAGGGGTATTTGTAGATACACGAATCAATTTGGTAGATGCCTTTACCGCCTTCATGACCAATGATAGCTATCATGTCAATCGTTTCTTTAGTCCTGATATGGATATTAAAATTGATCGATTGCTTAGAAAACATCAGTTCGATATTATTCATTTGGAAAGTCTTTTTATGACTCCTTATTTGGGAACTATAAAAAGAAGAAGCAAAGCTCCAGTTGTATTAAGAGCCCACAACATCGAGTACACCATTTGGGAGAAAATAGCCATAGGGACCAAGAATCCCATTAAAAAAGCCTATATCAATCACTTGGCCAGACAACTCAAAGAATATGAATTGAACATGTTCAATTTTGTCGATGGCATTGCCACCATCTCTGAATCGGATAAGATTCGCATGTTGCAACTGGGGGTTCGGCAACCCATCAGAACCATTTCATTTGGAATAGATTTGAATAAGTATCATCCTTTGAATCCTCCTCAAGACGTTAGTCTTTTCCATCTTGGCGCAATGGATTGGGAACCGAATATTGAGGGGCTTACTTGGTTCATCGAAAATATTTGGCCTCATATTCATCAACATTTTCCTCAATTAAAATTGAACCTGGCTGGTAGGAACATGCCGGATAAATTTATTCAATTGCAGGTTCCTGGTGTGCAAGTCATTGGTGAGGTGGAGGATGCGCATGGCTTTATGTCACAACACGCCATTATGGTGGTGCCTTTGTTAAGTGGTGGAGGCATTAGGGTAAAAATTATTGAAGGGATGGCACTGGGTAAAGCTATTGTGTCATCGACAATAGGCGCCATTGGTATCGAGGACCATCATACGGAATCACTGAAAATAGCAGATTCTGTTCAGGAGTGGATTAATGCTTTGGAACCATTGGTAAGCAATACGGAAGAGGTTAAGATACAGGGGCAAAAAGCAAGAGCCTTTGCAGAATCCAATTTCGATAACGTAAAAATCACCAAAGCGCTGATTCAATTTTACAGAGATATTCAAAAGAAATGAAATTATTGATGACATTAAGCCGTATACCCTATCCCCTTGAAAAGGGTGATAAGTTGCGGGCTTATCATCAGATCAAGTGTTTTCTGGAACAAGGTGTGGATCTTTCTGTGGTGTGCTTTCACTTTGAAAAGCTGAATCAGGACCAAGAACAACATTTGAGATCACTGGGAGGGAAATGGTATTTTATTCAATTGGAAAAATGGAGGGTGCCTCTGCAGTTTCTTCGATTGCTCTGGACAAAATTACCACTTCAGGTTATCTTATTTTACAATAAAAAGGCCCATCAACAATTTAAAATCATTTTACAGTCCAATCAGCCCGATCACATCTTTGCACAATTGATCAGAACTACAGAGTATGTCAAAGAAGAAACAACTTTTGACAAAACGTTAGACTACATGGATGCTTTTTCTTCAGGGCTGAAACGCCGTGCTGAACATTCAAAGTGGTATGAGAGATGGCTATTTGATTGGGAGAGTGAAAGAGTAAAACAATATGAGCAGGGTGTTTCTCATTATTTTGATCATCATGTGATCATATCCCAACCTGATGCCGCGCACTTGGCCATTTCACAGCCCATCCGAGTCGTTTCCAATGGCGTTGATGAATCCTTTATCCATTCCTCTTTGTCCAATGCCAGAAGAAAATCTGTTGTTTTTACAGGCAACATGAGTTACGCGCCCAATGTAGAGGCCGCCATTCGATTGGGTAAATTCATCATGCCCTTGGTTTGGCGAAATTGTCCTGAGATACAATTGATCATTGCAGGAGCGGATCCTCACAAGAGCATCATCCATCAACTCAAAGACAAAAGAATTCAAATCACGGGTTGGTTACCGGATATCAAAGAGGCATATGCCCAAGGTTCTGTTTTTTGCGCACCTATGAATATGGGAAGTGGAATGCAGAACAAAATCATCGAAGCTTTGGCCATTGGCCACTCTGTAATTTGTAGCCCTCTAGTGGCAAAAGCATTTGATTTCGAAATTCAAACACTTTTGGATATTCAAATGAAAGACAATGAATTTGCCTTGGCCATTGAAAGACATTTTTCATCTGAATTTTCTTTTGATGTTCAGCATTCTAAGTATATCATTCAAAAACATTTTTCATGGCCAGAAACTACTCAGCAATTGTTGCAACTTTTTCAATCCTAACCTTTTCCATAGCCTCAGCCTTTGGACAAGAGTTGAATAAACTGCATTGGACATTGGGCCACGTTGGGATGAGGGATGCCAAAATATTTGTCTTGAAGGATCATGATCCTATTCAACTCAATGATGAGCAATGGGAAGAATATTACCTGGCGGTAAAATTGTTTGAGGGAAACGATTTGGTACAAACATTCCCGTTGAAATTAGATAACCATTACGCGCATTCAGGCACCATTCGATTCCATTCATTAAAACCCAATACCGAGTATTGGATTAAGATCAAAGATCAATTTCAATTGGAAGACGATTCTCTTTCTTTCACCACTCAACCACTTTGGCAACATCGAACGGATCCGCCAACGTTGAATATCGCATTTGGATCTTGCGCTTACCTGAATGACAAGGAATATGATCGTCCAGGAAAATCATACGGAGGGTCTGAAATCATATTTAACAGCATCGCCAATAAAAAACCAGATGCCATGCTTTGGCTCGGGGATAATGTTTATTTCCGAGAAGGAGATTGGGACAGTGAAGAAGGGATGATTATGCGGTACGTTCATGCGAGAAAGCATCCAAGATTGGACAGCATCTTTCGGTATGTTCCCAACTATGCCATTTGGGACGACCATGATTTTGGTCCCAATGACAGCAATGGCAGCTTTGCTCTAAAAGACAAAAGTCTCTCTACCTTTCAACATTTCTGGCCTAATCCAACTAACGGTGTTGATGGTCTAAAAGGAAATACATCAATGGTCACCATTGGCGATGTTGATTTTTTCCTCCTGGACAATCGTTACAATAGAACAGCACAAAACTTAAATATAACGCCCAACTTGTCTGTGGATCATGGTGCCAGTATTTTAGGACAGGATCAAATTTATTGGCTCATCAATGCACTGATGTCCTCCAAAGCCAGTTTTAAAGTTATTTGTATTGGAGGACAATTTCTCAACTCAGAGGCAGTTTATGAAAATTATGCCAATTACGCCAAGGAAAAGAGTTACATCATTGAGTTATTGCAGGCCAATAAAATCAATAATGTTGTGTTTTTGTCAGGTGATCGTCATTGTGGTGAGATATCCAAATGGACAAATGGTAACTATACGCTCTATGATCTCACTTCTTCTCCCCTAACTTCTGGCGCCTCTGACATGAGCACAGAAAAGAATCAATACAGAATGGAAGGGACCATTGTTCCCGAACGTCATTTTGCAATGATCAAAGTTGTCGGCCCAAGAAAGGATCGAAAACTATCGGTCAGTTATTACAACACCCAAGGCCAGTTGATTTTTGAAAAACCCATCACCTTCAATGAAACGAATTAATTCAGCCCTGTTGGTACTTGGACTCATTGCACTCATGGGATGTAAATCAGGAGAATCGTTAAAATTTGAACACGACTTTGGCAAAGAGATGTCATGGAGCTCCGATGTTCACTGGAAATGGAACGTTCAAAAAAACGACAAACCCTATCGTTTATCCATGGATTTACAATGCGGAATTCACTATCCCTATGAAAATCTTCCGTTGTCATGGATAGAGATCAAACCCAATGGTGATACGATAACACATGAATTGGATGTCATTATTCGCAATCCTGACGGAACATTTAATGGAGACAAGGCTTTGGATTATTTGAATTTTGATGTTGTATTAGCAGACAAAATGACTTTTGATTCTTTTGGCGAGTATCATTTTATTTTGAAACAAAAAACGGGACTGGATTCAGCCCCGTTCATGGTCAATATTGAAATTGAAGCGCAAGAGTTGAAGGATTATTGATTTCCTTCCCTCCGCGCTTTTTGCATTTCATTTTCTTCTTGTCCTCTTCCGCGTTTTTCTTTGAACAAATCAAAACGACTGGGAACCATTTTGGCCGGCCAGTAATTGTTATTCAATTCGACGTCAGCTGTCTCCAAATAAGGATCCAATGCGATTTCAACGGCTGGTTGATTCAAAACAAAAACTTTTGTTACGGTTGGTTCCGACATTTTCCATATCTCGGCAGGGATTTTAAACTCCTTGGTACTGCCATCTTTTAGGGTAAACTGGAAGATAAGTGGCATAATCAAACCACCCACATTTTCAACTGTAATTTGATAATAATAAGAATGCGCATCTATCAGAGCTTTTTCATCCGGAGTCAATGATTTGGTGAATTCCTCAAATTGTTTTTGATCGGTTTTGGTAACCTTGTGGGGATCAAAAGAATAATAAAAATCACGAGCAGCAGGATCCACTTCTACCAACGTTACCAATTTCTCCTCACGGTCTCTTTTTAAACTGATATCCACGGGTCTTGAGGCTTTACGCTCTTTGTCAATGGCCTTCTCTACTATTGGATTTTCCGAATCCATGACATACATTTTAATTTCTTTCATGGCCATGTCACAATGGTCTGTTCCGTAGAACCACCCTCTCCAAAACCAATCCAAATCTACAGCACTGGCATCTTCCATCGTTCTGAAAAAATCTTCTGGTGTTGGATGTTTAAAGGCCCATCTTCTGCAATATTCTTTGAATGCATAATCAAAGAGCTCTCTTCCCATAACGGTTTCACGAAGAATATTCAATGCTGTTGCAGGCTTTCCGTAGGCATTGTTGCCAAACTGATAGATGCTCTCACTATTGGTCATGATGGGAGACATTTTGGTTTTGTCCCCTTTCATGTAGTCAACAATGTTTCTAGCTGGACCACGTCGTGTTGGATAATTGGCATCCCACTCTTTCTCAGTTAGGTATTGAACAAAAGTATTTAAGCCCTCATCCATCCATGTCCACTGGCGCTCATCGCTGTTGATGATCATGGGAAAGAAATTGTGTCCAACTTCATGAATGATTACCCCCAAAGTGGAATACTTGGTTCCCTCAGTGTAAGTGCCATCTGATTCCGGACGACCACCATTGAAACAAATCATAGGATATTCCATTCCTATCCATTTGGAGTTGACTGAAATGGCAACTGGATAAGGGTAATCAATGGTGTACTTGGAGTAGACCCTCAAAGTGTGGGCCACCGCACGTGTCGAAAATTGACCCCAAAGTGGATTGGCCTCTTTGGGATAATAACTCATGGCCATGGTAGTTTTGTCCCCAATTTTCACGGCCATGGCATCCCAGATGAATTTGCGAGAAGACGCAAAAGCAAAATCACGCACATTGGTTGCCTTAAAAGTCCAAGTCTTTTGTGTATTCCCTTTGGCTCTTATCCTTTCATTCTCGGTTGCCTCAGCTTGTGTAATGATTTCAACTGGAGCATCAAAACTTTTCTTGGCCTTATCCCATCGTGACAATTGATCTGCATTCATGATGGACTTGGCATTTTGTAGCTCACCTGTAGCAGCGACAACATGGTCATTGGGAACAGTGATGTTTACAGTATAATTTCCAAAGTCCAAAGTAAATTCTCCTGCTCCTAGAAATTGTTTGTTTTGCCAACCGGAATAATCCATATAAGCAGCTAGACGCGGATAAAACTGAGCCATGGTATACAAATAATTCTTGTCCTCAGAAAAATATTCATATCCACTTCTACCACCCAAACGAATGCGATCGTTGATGTTGTACCACCATTTAATCTTAAAGGAATACGTTCCTCCCGAAGGAAGCGGTGAAGGCAAATCAATCCGCATCATCGTCTGATTGATGATACATTTTAAATCTTTTCCTGATTTGTCCTTGACCTCAACCACCTTGAATCCCCCATCATACCATGGTTCCAAATCTTTGATATCATTGTAGTTCATGGTTTCGCTGATTTTGGATTGCTCAATTTTATAAGCATCGCTTTCTTTGGCCATATTGTTTTGATCCAACTGAATCCACAAATAGGACAATTGATCAGGAGAGAAATTGTGATAGGTAATCCACTCCTCGCCATACAATTTTTGGGTTTCATCATCAATCATGATATTCATATTGTAGTCCACCTGTTGCTGCCAATATCTTGCACCTGGTGCACCACTCGCAGTGCGTTGATCATTTGGCGTGGCCAATTCAGGTCCCAACTGCTTGAACTTATCTTCCCAGTATTGTCGTTGCCCATACAATGACATTGACACCATTGTTATAGTCAAGAATAAAAAACTTGATTTAAAATTTCTCATGATTCAAAAATAAGCAAGTCGGTTTATTATATTCGCTAAAAGTATCGAATCAATATTTATGCGACATCAAGAGGCCTTTGAAAATGAAACAGCTACCGTTGACATCACGGAGCAATCACTGATTCTGCACAATGATTTCAACCACATTGATCACGTCATTCATTGCTTAATGAATATCATGGATTTTGAACCTATACAGTCAGAACAGATTGCTTACATCGTCCATTTTAAAGGAAAATGTTCCATCAAATCAGGTACGTTTGATCAGCTTCAACCCTTCCATAAATTATTGGCACAACAAGGTCTAACCGTTTCGATTGATTAACATGTCCAGCAGGAGAGTTATGATTGAAGCCATGCTTCAAACCCATCCAGAAGATCCATTTCTTCATTATGCCTTGGCCCTAGAGTGGCAAAAAGAAGGAGAAATCCAGAAAGCCATTGATCGATTACAAGAACTGAAATCGTTAAAACCGGATTATCTCGCATTGTACTATCAATTGGGTAAGATGTATGAAGCCATAGGCAATAACGAATTGGCAGTGGACTCATTGATAGATGGAAAACGATTGGCAAAAAAAATGGGAGATATCAAAGCAGCAGGTGAAATTAGTGAAGCACTCATGATGCACGACATTTTTGATTGATGGCTAGCGTTTTATCCATTGGTTTTTACAGCTCCTCGCTCAGTAAGGGCGGTTTAGAACTGAATATGTTGCGCTATGCGCGATACATGAAAGAAGCCGGCATTAACGTTTATATCTTTTGTGTAGCAGACTCCCCTATTTTCAAAATCTCCCAACAAGAAAGTTTCAATGTCATTGAAGTAAAACGCAACAAGCGATATTGGGATTTCGCATGCGCCAAGAACATCAAACAAATCGCTAATCAATGTCAATTGGATTGGATGTGGTTCAGAGATCCGCGCGATATTGATACCTTGGCTTGGAGTAAAATTCTGGGTTCAAAGGCCAAATTGCTTTACCACCAAGGAATGCAAATGGCATCTCCCAAAAGATCAATTTTTCATCGACTTCGTTTTTCTCAAATTGACCAATGGGTCTGTTTGAGTGAATTTTTGAAGGACCAAGTGATTCAATTCACGCATTTTCCGAAAGAGAAAATTAGTGTTTTGCCTTTGGCCCTGAGAGATGGACCTCAAGCACAAACCCATCAAGAGGGTGAATTTCAAGCATTGGTTGTGGGTAGATGGGATCCGCTAAAAAACCAACACCTAGTTATCAATGCATTCTTATTGTTGGAAAAACAATATCCTCAATTGAGATTGACGTTTATTGGTGAAAGCACATTGGGAGAAGGAAATCAATATGAAAAAGACAATAAGAAAAAGGTTCGACATCTGGATTTGCAGGATGAGATTCAATTCAAACCATTTCAATTTGATTTGAGCCAAGAGTTTGCAAATGCTCATTTGCTCATCATTCCTTCTATGAATGAAACATTTGGTATGGTTACCATTGAAGGCATGCGTGCGGGATTGCCATTGTTGGGATCCAATACTGGCGGAACAAAAATATTGATCGAAGAAAATCAATGTGGATTAACATTTGATCCTGAAGATGCACAATCACTGGCCGATCAATGGTCAACATTACTGGAAAGTAAATCGTTACAAAAAAAATTGGCCCAAAATGCGCGCATGGCTTTTGAACGTCATTTTAATATTCAAGGTCAAATGTCCCATTGGTTGAAGATATTGGAACAGAAATGAGATCATTTGTTTTGATATGCTTTTTAATCATTGCGAAATGTTCATTTGCGCAATTGGACACATTGGGAAACAATCACCTTGTATTTTCCATTCTTGGAGGAAGTATTGTGCCGCATCGACCAGAAATGACACCACTAATCAAAGGGTACTCAATGGGCGGATCCTTGCAATGGATGAAACGACCTATGATGCCCAAGTGGCGGATTTTTCAGCGGTATCCCATGACCGGATTTGATTTGTATTTCAGTACAACAGGAAATCCCAAGCAATTGGGAAATCAAATGGCACTGAGTTACATGATATATCGACCATACGGAAAAAAAAGAAATTGGTGGTATGGAATGGGTTTAGGTGTTGGCTACAACTCCAAACAGTGGAATTTGGAAACCAACCATCAAGCAATAGTCATCTCAACAAAAATCAATTGTGCTCTGACTCTTCATTGGCAATACAAATTACTGACAACCCATCGACACCATCACCTGATTGGAATGCGCATGACACATTTAAGCAACGGCTCCTATCAATTGCCCAATTTGGGAACCAACCAATTTCAATTGAGTTACACCATTCAGCCCCGTATGGAATTGCAAAAGAGACCTTTCGCAATTACAGATGAATTGCCTTACTATTTTTCTTCAAGAATCATCAGTATGCAAACAGGATTGGGTATTAAAGAGACTTATCAGCCTTTGGGAAAGAAATACCCTGTTTGGAATGCTCAACTCAATTATGCCAGAATGATCAATTATCAGCACCGTTGGAGTTTAGGAATAGATTATTTATTTCAACCAGCTTTGGGTAAATTATTTGAAGAAAATTTGAATCAAAGTTCAACTTACAAGAATTGGCAGCAATGGGGAGCTACAATTGGTTTTCAGAGCATTTTTGGTTACACCACTTTTTGTATTCAACAAGGTGTTTACATCAAAACAGATTGGAAAAACAATGGACCTCTCTACCAACGATTGTCCATTAGGAGAAATTGCATAAGATTGGCAAAGTTCAATCCTTATTTTAGTCGAGTATTTTTAACTGCTGCTCTGTTCACCCATTGGGCCAAGGCAGATCATTTTGAATTTGGATGTGGTTTAGATTTGTTCAGACGATAGTAACGGTTATTGTGGTTACTCTTGTTTTGGGATGTCGCAATCCTGAGGCTCCTGATTGTATTCAAAGGGCTGGACAAATTGCAGTCATTGAAAATGCGCTTCCTGATTTTACCTCATTGGAACTCCATGATATGATTCATTACCAATTGCACGTTTCGAATGAGTATAAAATAAAAATTACAGGACCTGAAAATTGGATCAATGAAATAGAGATTGATGTTCAAAATAGTCGATTAAAAATAAGCGACAACAACCATTGTAAACTCATTCGCAATAAGCACCATAAAATTATTGTTGATCTCTATGCACCAGAGTTTATTGAGGTAATGAATGAATCATTTCTAAAAGTTGAAGTGATGGACACACTGCATCAGCATAAATTGAAGTGGATCAATGAAAATGCTCCTTCCAATTGTAGTATTTTATTTCATGGAGACAGTTGTGTAATAGAAATGCCAAAAGGAACAGGAGACATTATTCTTAAAGGACAATCTCATTTTACATCATTGTACAGCAATGCCATTGGAAAGTTAGATGCTAGTGAAATGAGAACCCAATATCTCAACTGTAATCACAATAGTTTGCAAGATATCCATGCCCAAACGGACAAATATCTTTTCGTGTTATTTCAGAACAAGGGAAATTTGATTCTTCCCTTTCTGCCTTCTCAGGTGGATAAACAAAGGAACAGCACAGGAGATTTGATTATTTCGACTGAATAATCCAATTTGATTTAATTTTTTCTAGCAGAGGTTCAGGACAGCGCTGTGGTTTTTTTGTTTCTGCATTGACAAAAACAAGAGTGGTCTCTGCTCGATTGATACAGACATTATCCAGATAAGTTTCATACTTGAAAATCATTTTCGTAGTAGGAAGCTCATCCACGTTTACTTTTATGACAACTTCATCATCATATTGAGCAGGTTTAAAATATTGAATATGGAAATCAATAACGGGCATCCATATTCCCATGTCTTCAATGGATCGATAACTTAACCCGATATTGCGCATCAATTCAACTCGAGCTACTTCAAAGTAAGTGGCGTAGTTTCCATAATAAACAAAATTCATGGCGTCCGTTTCAGCGTAACGAACCCGAATATTGATAGTGTGTTCAATCATAAGGAGGCAAAATTATAGGTTAAAAACGCAATCAATCCAAGCTTTTTTTTTGTTTATTTTTCCACCAAAAAAACTTCGGAAAGCCTTGATAAATCTACATAATCAAAAAAATCAACAAATCAAGAGTAAATATTTTTTTTTTTCACTTTTTTATTCCTTTTTTTGCCTAGTCACTGTGAATAACCTTGACCACCTAAACAAACATTTACACTTATTACCTAAAGATACTATGGCATCCAAAAAGGATCAATTTCAAGTTTGGAACAACTGTTTAGCAGTCATCAAAGACAATGTAAGTCCACAAGGATTTAAAACTTGGTTTGAACCCATTAAACCCGTTAAGTTAGAGAACAGCGTTTTGACCATTCAAGTTCCTTCTCAATTTTTTTATGAGTGGTTAGAAGAACATTATGTTACTTTATTAAAAAAGATCATCAAAAAGGAATTGGGAGCAGAAGGTAGATTGGAGTATTCCATCATCATGGACAACAACAATCATCCTTACACCATTAAGGTTCCTACAAGTGATCGCAAAGCGGTGAAAAACACTCCTGTCAGCATGCCTTTAGACATGAGTGAGGCTCGCATTAAGAACCCTTTCATCATTCCTGGTCTACGTAAAATTCAAGTGGATTCTAATTTAAATCCGAATTATTCTTTTGAAAACTTTATTGAAGGCGATAGCAACCGCTTGGCAAGAAGCGCTGGTTTTGCCGTGGCCAACAAGCCAGGAGGAACAGCATTCAATCCATTGTTGATATACGGAGGAACCGGTTTAGGCAAAACGCATTTGTCTCATGCCATAGGATTAGAAATCAAAGCCAAGTTCCCAGAAAAAACTGTTTTGTACGTAAGCTCAGATATTTTTACCCACCAGTTTATTGAGGCGGTTAAAAATAATACCGTGAATGATTTCTCACACTTCTATCAGATGATGGATGTGTTGATCATTGATGATGTACAATTCTTCAGTGGTAAGGAAAAGACCCAAGACGTATTCTTTCACATCTTTAATCACTTACACCAAACAGGTAAGCAAATCATCTTAACCAGTGATAAACCTCCGGTTGAAATGCAGGGAATGGAACAACGTTTATTGTCTCGTTTCAAATGGGGTTTAAGTGCTGACTTGCAAGTTCCTTCATTGGAGACCCGTATCGAAATCTTGAGAAAGAAGATGTACGCTGATGGTATTGAATTGCCAGAGGATGTTGTCGAATATTTGGGCTACTCTATTACATCCAATATACGTGAGTTAGAAGGTGCTTTGATATCATTGATTGCTCAATCGTCATTGAATAAGAAGAACATCAACTTGGAGTTGGCGCGTCA
>JACCDL011145691.1_pt1 | contig 29552 bp, 30 predicted proteins | sample 7441931 | NCBI WGS metagenome assembly JACCDL01 (sample SAMN15323437, study PRJNA562643) | freshwater metagenome | isolation source: river surface water | place: USA:Blue River Watershed | collected 2017-08-16 | reverse complement strand
GGTCGCGTGCGGACAACTCCTTTAATCTGGAGACACCATTCGGCACGGAGGGCTCCGGCAACGGCCTCGTCACTGATAACTACCTGAACGGAACCGGTTCCGTCACGAAGATCGATAAAGGCCACCCCGCCATGATCTCGGCGACGCGATACCCATCCTGCAAGTGAGACAGTAGAACCAGCATCACCGGCGCGGAGGGCGCCTGCATCATGAGTACGTAACATCGTCGATTTTCGCCTTTAACGGTAGTTGGGGGTCTTGAGGACTAAGCCTCTAGAACCTTCTGCAATTCGCTTATCTTAACGGAGATTGAAGTTCCATCGCTCATACGTTTGAGTTCGATCTGACCGCTCTCCCGCTCTGAATCGCCGACAACAGCCACGAAACGCGCTCCGCTCTTATCAGCGCCCTTCATCGCGCCCTTCAGCGAGCGATCGCCGAAAGCTACCTCGACGGTAAAGCCTGATTTGCGAATCTCGGATGCAATTGTCAAGACCGCGCTCTTATTGACCTCACCCAAAGGAATGAGGAAAAGGTCGGAGGTAAAGTTAGCGACTGGAATCGTGTTCTCCGCGATTGCAGCAAGCAGCGCACGATCGACACCTAATCCGAAACCGATGCCTGAGAGTGATTGCCCTCCTAGAACTTCCATGAGTCCGTCATAACGACCGCCCCCGCCAATGCCGCTCTGTGCACCTAGATCTTCATGTACAAATTCGAATGTTGTTCCAGTGTAGTAATCGAGCCCGCGCACCATTCGCTTATTTACGACGTAAGCAATATTGAGGTCATCGAGATAGCTCTTCACATTCTCAAAATGATTGCGTGAATACTCAGAGAGATAGTCCATGAGGATAGGAGCCCCAGACATTGCCTCTTTTATCTCTGGCCGCTTGTCATCGAAGAGTCGGAGCGGATTTAGTTCTGCCCTTACTCGAGTCGCCTCATCGAGATTGAGTTTCTCAATGTATTTCACGAGATCAACACGGTGTGCCGCGCGAGATTGCGCATCACCTAATGAGGTGATCTCTAATCGATAGTTCTTCAAACCTAAATTCTTGAAACCCTGGTCCGCGATTGCGATTACCTCGGCGTCAAGGGCCGGATCATCTAATCCAATCGCTTCAATACCCACTTGATAGAACTGGCGATAACGACCTGCTTGCGGGCGTTCGGCGCGAAAGAACTGGCCGGAGTACCAGACCTTGACTGGCAACTGTCCGCGATCGAGATTGGATTCGATAACTGCACGCATCACTCCTGCAGTTCCTTCAGGTCGCAACGTGATGGAGCGCCCGCCACGATCTTCGAAGGTATACATCTCTTTGGTGACAACGTCAGTGGATTCGCCAACTCCACGATTGAAGAGCGCAGTATCTTCGAAGACCGGAAGTTCCATCAATTGATAACCAGCGCGTTTAGCAGGTGAGATGAGTTGCTGGCGAACCCATTCGAATGCTTGGGATTCAGGCGGCAGATACTCCCGCACGCCCTTGGGCGCTGCTAACTTCTCATACTTCATCAATTAACCCTTCGTTACTGCAATTCTTTCAGATATGGGTTGGTTTTGCGCTCATATTTGATTGTGGTCTCTCCCCCATGTCCAGGAAGAACGCGAAGGTCATCATCAAGTGTGAGAACTTTCTTCTTCAATGTCTGCTTCATATCGCTAGAGCTACCGGTAGGAAGATCAGTACGTCCAATCGAGCCAGCAAAGAGCACATCACCGCTGATGAGTAGCTCGTCATTGACTGTAAACATCAGTGATCCGCGCGTATGTCCAGGTGCATGGATCGCCTTGATTGTGAGACCTACTAAATCAAGAATGGAACCATCTTTGAGTAGCTCAACCTTCTCTGGTTCAAAGAAGCTCATCCCAGCCAGACTCTCTGCGAATTGCGCACCATGGATTCCAATGGGGTCTGCAATAAATCGTCGATCTTCCGGATGGATGTAGGCAGGAATCCCGTATCCATCGGCTAGGGGCTTAACAGAGAAAGTGTGGTCGAGATGTCCATGGGTGAGGAGTGCGGCTACTGGCTTCAACCCCTCCTCTTCAATAATCATCTCTACCTCAGCGCTGATATCGGTCATTCCAGGGTCGACGATGATGCACTCCGACCCCTTGGACGAGGCAATAATCCAGCAATTGGTCGCGAACATCGGGGCAACAAATGAGCGAATAAGCATGAAATCTCCTTGTGGCCGGTGCCGGCAGTTGACCCGCGATTTACGACGATTGGGAGGACAGGGTACCTTTTGTTCATTACAACCGCTGATAACGGAAGAGGCCACCAGGCTTCCACGCGCTGAAAGGGAGAACCATGACAGAGACACATAACCCAAGTGAGATTGCTCAGGCCGCCAAGAACAATGTGAGCGCCGCATCTGCTCTGATTGGAGATCCTGCCGCCTTTGGTCGCGTAGGCGAAGATGGGACTGTCTATGTCCGCACTCCTCAGGGAGATAAGCCAGTTGGTTCCTACCCTGGAAAAAGCGCCGAAGAAGCGCTCGCATACTTTGTTCGTAAATTTGAGGCACTTGCCTCTGAAGTAGCCTTGACTGCTGCACGCGTTACCAGCGGCGCGATGGTGCCGCAAGATGCTTATGAGGCGGTAAAGAAGTTGCGCCAACAGGTGGCAGAGCTCAATGGTGTGGGAGATCTTGCTGCGCTCGCTGCATCAGTCGAACAGATTGAACCTCTCATTGAAGGTCATCGCGAAGCATACGAAGCGAAGAAGGCTCAAGAAGCTGCAGCAAAGGCTGCTCGTCGTGAACAGATTTTGATCGAGAAAGAGAAGATTGTTGCAGAAGCAGAATCTCTCGCACTCTCTGAATCATGGAAGGCAACAGGCGACCGTCTCAAGGTTCTCCTTGATGAATGGAAAGCTGCACCCCGACTCGATAAGAAAATCGATGGCGAATTCTGGAAGCGCTTCTCTGCATCACGTAATAAATTTGATAAGCGCCGCCGTGCGCACTTCTCGCAACTTGAGGCAGCTTCAGAGAAAGTTTCTTTTGCAAAGGAGGCGATTGTTGCTGAGGCAGAGAAGCTCGCAACCAGTACTGATTGGGTTGCAACCGCTCGACGTTTCAAAGCTTTGATGGATCAGTGGAAAGCCGCTGGCCGAGGTAAGAAGAACGATGATGCAAAGTTGTGGGCTCGATTTAAAGCGGCACAAGATCAGTTCTTTACTGCAAAGAACGCAGATCTTGAAAAGCGCGAAGTAAGCATGAGCGCTAATCTCATCAAGCGGGAAGAGATGGTGCCACGTTTTGAGGCGCTCATTCCATTTACAGATGCCAAAGCTGCAAAGGCAGCTTTCCGCGACCTTATGGGCGAATGGAGCAAGATTGGTATCACCAATCGCGACAAGCGTGCTGCACTTGATGCTCGTATCGCCGTTGTGGAAGAGGCGATTAAAGCCGCCGAGGCAGAGCTATGGCGCAAGAGTGATCCGGCAGCGAAGGCACGTGCTGCCGATGTTGTCGCTCAACTCAATGAGTCAATCGCCAACTACGAAAAGGCTGCTGCAAAAGCGCAGGCTGCCGGTAATGCAAAGAAGGCTCAAGAAGCGCTCGATTCAGCTGCCGCTCGTAAGGTTTGGTTGGCTGAGGCAGAGAAATCTCTCGCTGAATTCAAATAATAATAATTGGTTATCTAAGCAATTATCTGAATTATGTTCGATAAACGTCGTAAACGCCTTCGACGTTACGCACTGCAGCAAGAACAGAGTCGAGATGTTTTGCATCCGCCATCTCAAAGGTGAACTTGGATATTGCAACGCGATCTTTCGAAGTGCTCACCGCTGCGCTGAGAATGTTTACATGCTGTTCGGAAAGCGTTCTGGTTACATCGGCGAGCAATCGAGCTCGATCGAGCGCCTCAATTTGTATATTCACTAGGAAGATGTTGCCGGCGCCTGGAAGCCACGAGACTCCGACAATCCGCTCTTTCTGATGGGTTACTAAATCCGAAGCATTGACGCAATCAACACGATGCACAGAGATTCCCGAACCTTTAGTGATAAATCCAAGAATTTCATCTCCAGGCACTGGAGTACAACAACGAGCGAGTTTGACCAGCACATCATCAACTCCCTCAACTTTGATTGCAGTGCTGGTGCGCTTTGCTGCGAGATTTGCTGTTGGAATTGCTTCTACTGATGGCTCTGGATGTGAATCTTCTACGCCCATAGACACAACGAGTTTTTCAATAATCGATGCCGCAGAGACGTGGCCATCCCCCACTGCGCTATAAAGCGCTTCGATATCGGCATAATGAAGATCGTGCGCGAGCTCAAGTAGCGCGTGACCAGCAAAAATCTTCTGCAGCGGAAGACCTGCTTTACGCATCTGTCGAGCGATAGATTCGCGACCCGCATCGATTGCTTCCTCGCGACGCTCTTTTGAGAACCACGCTTTAATCTTCGACCGCGCCCTCGGACTCTTTACAAAATTGAGCCAGTCACGGCTTGGTCCGGCAGAATCCGATTTATTGGTGACGATCTCAACGACGTCACCATTGTTGAGTTTAGATTCCAGCGGAACTAATCGACCGTTGACCTTAGCCCCGGCGCAACGAAGTCCCACATCCGTATGAACAGAGAAGGCAAAGTCGACTGGAGTCGAACCACCTGGGAGCGCAATAACAGAACCCTTAGGAGTGAAGACAAATACCTCTGGACTACCAAGATCGAAACGGAGAGCCTCCAGAAATTCTGATGGGTCCTCCGTCTCTTTCTGCCACTCGTGGAGTTGTCGCAGCCAGAGCATTTCAGGAGATTTCTGCTCTCCCCCTTGCTTGTACTTCCAATGTGCCGCGATGCCGAATTCAGCACGACTATGCATATCGTAGGTACGAATCTGAATCTCAATTGCTTTTCCGTTGGGGCCAATAACTGTCGTATGGAGGGATTGATACAAGTTGAACTTAGGCATCGCAATGTAATCTTTGAAGCGCCCAGGAACCGGACTCCACCGGGCGTGAATCGAACCGAGCACCGCGTAGCAATCCTTCACATCGTTTACCAAGACTCGTATACCAACAAGATCATAGATATCGTTAAAGTCTCGACCACGAACTACCATCTTCTGATAGACAGAATAGAAATGCTTCTTACGACCTGTGACAGTGGATTGGATTCCATCTTTTGCAAGATCTTCTTCGACTGCATTGATAACTTCTGAGGTAAGAGCATCTCGGGACGGTGACCGCTCTGCAACGAGGCGAGTAATCTCTTCAAACTTCTTCGGCTCTATAACCGCGAAGCTGAGATCTTCAAGCTCCCACTTAATTGCATTCATTCCCAGCCGGTGAGCAAGAGGTGCATAAATATCTAACGTCTCACGAGCCTTTCTGGCAGCGCTCTCGCTCTCAACGTAGCCCCAAGTGCGAGCGTTATGGAGCCGGTCGGCTAATTTGATGACGAGAACTCGTATGTCACGCGACATTGCGATGACCATTTTGCGAACGGTCTCGGCCTCTGCAGTCGGACCGTACGTTAATTTATCTAATTTGGTTACACCATCGACGAGGTTTGCAATCTCATCGCCGGCGTCTGAACGCAACTGCTCGAGCGAATAAGGCGTATCTTCAACTGTGTCATGAAGTAACGACGCAACGACGGTAGTGGCGTTGAGGCCAAGGGCGGCGAGAATCTCCGAGACGGCAACTGGATGAGTGATGTACTCCTCGCCGGATTTTCGGAATTGCCCAGCATGCGCCTCGTTGGCGACGTTAAATGCGCGTTTGAGGAGCTCTAGATCAACGTTCTCGTAATGCTCTCTAAGCGACCCAATCAGAGGGTCAATCAGAGAGATATCAGCCATGTGCGTTAGAGGGTTACTTGCGACCCTTGCGCTTTGGTTGATTGCGTGGGCCACGTCCAGTTGATGGACGAACGGCGTGCACCTCAGATACAACAGGTGCCGCTCCCCCACGAGCTGCAACGCGCTTTGCGAGAGCGATCATTGCTGGCTCTTTCTCGCGAAGAGATGCCAAGAATGGTGGTGCAATAAAGATTGATGAGTAGGTACCCACTGCGAGTCCGATGAAGAGAGCAAGTGAGAGATCCTTCAGTGTTCCTGCACCCAAGAGACCGGCACCTACAAAGAGGATTGAGCCCACAGGCAAGAGAGCGATGATGGAAGTGTTAGCCGAGCGGACGATTGTCTGGTTAACCGCTAAGTTAGCTGCATCAGAGTATGTGCTCTTTCCAGAGGCTGCAATTGATTTAGTGTTCTCTCGAACCTTATCGAAAACAACCACTGTGTCATAGAGCGAATATCCGAGAATTGTAAGGAATCCGATAATTGTTGCAGGTGTGACATCGAAGCCGACAAGTGCGTAAATACCAACAGTGATAAAGACGTCGTGGACCACGGCCACGATCGCCGCAATCGCCATCTTTGGCTCAAATGTCATAGCCAAGAAGAGCATCACTGCGAGAAGGAAGGCGAACAAACCGTAGAGCGCCTTCTTTGTAATCTCTTTACCCCACGAAGGACCAACAATCTGAGTGTCGATATCTTCAATATTGACCGCAAACTTTTCGACAAGAGCTTGCTCAATAGCAGCAGACTCTGCGTTAGTTACAGACCCAGTTTGAATACGAACCTTGTCGTTACCAATCTTCTGGACAATAACGTCACCTACAACGCCTGTTGCTTCGACAGCGGCACGAGCTTCTGCCACTGTAGCGTCAGATTTATTGACTGTGTAAGAAGATCCACCCTTGAATTCGATTCCTAGGTGGAGTCCTTGGATAGCAAGTGCACCGAATGAGATGAGAATGAAAACTGCAGAGATTGAATACCAGCGCTTACGGTTGCCGATAATGTTGAAGGAAGTCTCACCAGAGTAGAGACGGTTACCGAGTCCTGAAAGACGAGCCATCGAATTAACCCTCCATGCCTTCTGTAGAAACTTTCTTTTTGATTTGGAATCCAGATAACTTGTGGCCAGAGGCGAAGAAGTTAATCCGAACGATAAGTGAGACCAGTGGCTTCGTGAAGATAAAGACCACAAGGAGGTCAATCAAGGTCGTTAAGCCAAGCGTGAAAGCGAAGCCGCGAACTCCGCCCACTGCAAAGAAGTAGAGCAGAACTGCAGCCAGTACCGAGATAATGTCCGCGACGATGATGGTTCGACGAGCGCGTGCCCATCCAGTTTCAACCGCCGTACGTAGTGATCGTCCTTCACGAATTTCATCTCGAACACGTTCGAAATAGACAATGAACGAGTCGGCTGTGACGCCAATGGCGACAATTGCGCCAGCGATACCCGCCAAGGTCAAGGTAAATCCAACAGCCTCACCGAGGATGAGGAAGCTCAAGTAAACCAAGAGCGCCGCAACCAACAATGAGCTCACTGAAACTAAGCCTAGAACGCGGTAATAGAGAAGCGAGAAGATAAACACCAAGAGCAGGCCGAGAACACCAGCGAGAAGACCTGCCTCTAACTGATCGGCGCCAAGAGTTGGCGATACCTGCTGCACTTCACCGCGATCAAATGCAAGCGGAAGGGCACCGTACTTAAGAACGTTCGCTAAATCTTGTGCCTCCACCTGAGTGAAGTTTCCGGTGATTTGCGCATTTCCAGATGGAATTGCCTCATTGATGGATGGAGCAGAGACCACAAGTCCATCAAGAACAATTGCTACCTGATTTTGTGGTGATGCGAGAGAAGTTACTCGAGAAGTGAGTGCTCCAAAAGCCTTCGTTCCGTCACCATTAAATGTAAGGGAGACTGTCCAGATATTTCCTGCTTGAGTGTCGATGCCGGCTTCAGCTTTCGATACCTGCTGACCCAAGACCTCTGCTGGAGCGAGAATAAATTTACTTGTTCCAGTGCGATCACAAGCGACAATGGTGTCACTTGGAGCGTCTGCACCTGTTCCCTGAAGGTTTTCCGGATTGGTGCAATCTAACGCCGCGAACTTTGCATTGATATCGCCTGCCACACCTGTAGCAGGAGTTGCAGCATCAGTACCTGTTCCTGCCGCGCCCGACGCCGTAGCCAAGACCTGACGGAAGCGAAGCTCAGCAGTCTGTCCTACAAGATCAACAACGCGACGACCTGAATCTCCAGGAACGGAGATAACAATCTGACGGTTGGTTCCACTTCCCTGTGCAGTTACCTCTGACTCTGCAACACCGAGAGAGTCAACGCGCTGACGAATAATCGATACTGCTTGATCGATAGCTTCTGAAGTGATCTTATTTGCATCATTGGATGCGCGAGGCTGCAAAGTCACGCTCGTACCACCGCGGAGGTCGAGACCGAGTCGGACTGATGTTGCGCCTTGCAGTAGAGCGGTCGCGGTTAAGCCAACGAGAATGAGGGCCAGGATTGCGAGAGAGCGCGCTGGGCGCCCTGTGCTCTTCACGGGTTTTGTAGGTGTGGACATAGGGGCAGAGTCTAGGCGTTACTACGGCGAGGTGTCGAAAAGAGTGGCGCTATTGGCAGGTGGTGTTCGTCCTACGTGGAGATATCCAGCCTGTGTAGCTACCCGACCCCGAGGGGTGCGTGCCAGGAGACCATTTCGAACGAGAAAAGGCTCAGCAACTGCCTCGACCGTCTCCACCTCTTCGCCCACTGCAATCGCTAGAGTCGAAACGCCGACTGGTCCCCCTCCGAAGCGATCAATCAGCGCGAGAAGCACGGCGCGATCCAGCCGGTCAAGGCCTTTCTCGTCGACTTCATAGATTGTGAGCGCTTCAAGTGCATGTGCCAGTGTGAGGTTGGATGATCCAGAGACCTGAGCAAAATCTCGTACTCGGCGAAGTAAACGGTTAGCGATACGAGGAGTTCCGCGAGAACGTCCTGCAATTTCCGAGATCGCTTTGCCATCAATGGTCAGACCTAGAAGTGCAGCACTTCGGCTCAAGACTTTCTCCAGCTCTTCGCTCTCGTAATAATCCAGATGCGCAGTGAACCCAAATCGATCACGGAGCGGAGAAGGTAACAAACCAGCGCGAGTAGTTGCACCAACCAATGTGAAATGTGGCAATTGCAGTGGAATAGAGGTCGCACCAGGACCTTTGCCTACAATGACATCAACGCGAAAATCCTCCATCGCCATGTAGAGCAGCTCTTCCGCCGGACGAGAGAGGCGATGAATCTCGTCAAGGAAGAGGACTTCTCCTTCAACTAAGGACGAGAGAATTGCGGCGAGATCTCCGGCATGAGTGATTGCAGGACCGCTCGAGATTCGAATCGGAGCTCCCATCTCACCGGCGAGAATCATCGCCAAAGTTGTCTTACCTAAACCTGGAGGACCAGAGAGCAAGATGTGATCCGCCGAAGCGCCGCGAGATTTTGCTGCAGTAAGAAGGACGCTCAACTGTTCGCGTACTCGGTGCTGCCCTACGAATTCATCAAGAGACTTTGGACGTAGCGCCAGCTCTGCAGTTGATTCTTCACTTGAAGATCGGACGAGTTCTGGATCCACGATTCGGTCGTTCATCGCTTACCGCTTTGTAAAGTGAGTTTGAGTAAATCGGCCAATGAATATGAAGCTGGATCAAGGCCGTCTTCCGCTAATTGATTAAGACTTGCATTGATTGCTAAATCCGATTCCTTCGCGCTGAAACCCAAACCTGTAAGAGCGGCAAGTAACTGATCTCTAACGCCATGATGTGAGGATATGAATTGTGGCGCGCTATCGGATACTAATTTGCCTTTGAGTTCAAGAATCAGGCGCTGTGCACCTTTCTTACCAATTCCCGGAACCTTCTCAATGGTCTTGATATCTTCGGCAGTAATTGCCTGTGCCAATTCATCTGGAGTAAGAGCGCCAGTGATTGCGAGTGCGACCTTCGGGCCAATACCGGAAACAGATTGGAGAGTTTCGAAGATATCGCGCTCATGTGGATCTAGAAAACCAAAGAGAGTTAATGAATCCTCTCGAACGACGAGTGTGGTCGATAAGGTGAGAGCAGCGCCCATGACAATCTGAAGAGATGTTCGAGGGGTGAGCGAAATTGCATAACCAACTCCCCCAACCTCAAGAACCACTTTCTCCGTGGTGAGGTGGCGAACTGTGCCGGTGAGTTGAGCGATCATGATTTTCTCAGTTTAGCAACGCGTTCGCGTTCGGCCTTAACTGCCGCAGCAAGTCGCGAAGTTCCCTCTCCGCGCCATGCGTGAGTGATTGCCAGTGCAAGAGCATCGGTCGCATCAACCGGCTTGGGAATCACTTCGAGCGAGAGAATTCGTTTGACCATCTCTGCCACCTGAACTTTGCCGGCACGTCCAGATCCTGTTACCGCAGCTTTAACTTCGGAGGGCGTATGCAATGCAACGGGAAGTCCTCGCTTTGCCGCGATAAGAAGTGCAATGCCTGCCGCTTGGCCAGTACCCATGACAGTTCGCACATTGTGCTGAGCAAAGACTCGTTCGACTGCAATGACGTCAGGCTTATTGCGCTCAATCCAGTTTTCAAGCTCTATCTCGAGTTGGAGCAAACGTTTTTCGAGCGGAGCATCTGAAGGGGTGAGGATTACTCCAACATCCTGAAGAGAAAGTTCTTTTGCGCTTCTTTGGGAGATAACTCCAACACCGCATCGAGTGAGACCAGGGTCAATACCCATAATGATCTTCGTGGCGCTCATAGAGGAGAGCCTATCGGCTAAGCCTGCGGTACTTAAGAAAGGCTTGCCATCACCTCATCGGATACATCGAAGTTGGCGTAGACATTCTGCACATCATCAAGTTCTTCGATGGCGTCGATGAGTTCGAATACTTTGGTAGCACCCTCGGCATCCAATGGAATCATCATCGATGGAAGGAAAGATGAATCTGCGGACTCATAATCAATGCCTGCGCTTTGTAGAGCAGTTCGCGCTGCGACGAGATCTGAAGCCTCACATACAACTTCGAAAGATTCTCCGAGATCATTAACTTCCTCAACTCCAGCTTCCAGGGCTGCTTCCAAAATCGTATCTTCAGTAGCACCTACCGCTTTATTGACGATGATGACACCTTTACGATTAAAGAGATATGACACTGAACCTGGATCGGCCATGGTGCCACCGTTGCGTGTCACAGCAACGCGGACTTCAGATGCTGCTCGGTTTCGATTATCGGAGAGACACTCAATCATGATGGCAACGCCGTTAGGGCCATATCCTTCGTACATGATGGTCTGCCAATCGGCGCCACCAGATTCAAGACCAGCACCGCGCTTTACAGCGCGTTCGATATTGTCAGCCGGCATCGAGTTCTTCTTTGCCTTTGCAATTGCATCAAAGAGCGTTGGATTTCCATCTATATCCGGCCCACCATTGCGCGCTGCAACTTCAATCGCCTTAATCAACTTGGCGAAGTTCTTGGCGCGACGACTATCTATGACAGCCTTCTTATGTTTAGTCGTTGCCCATTTGGAATGGCCTGACATGGTTCACCTCGATAAATCCAATAGTGCTAAATGTGTTTACTGGAGAAAGAGTATCGCCTAACCGCAAATCTCATCAAAAAAGTACTGATGCACGGTGAGGTCGCCCGTTAATTCTGGGTGGAAACTAGTAGCGAGCAGCTTTCCTTGTCGCACGGCAACGGGATGGCCATTGGAGACGGCAAGCACCTCCACTCCGCTGCCAACTTCTTCCACCCATGGCGCTCTGATAAAGACTCCGTTAACAGAATTGCCGGCAAATTCAATCTCGCCCTCGAACGAATCAACCTGACGTCCAAAAGCATTCCTGCGCACAGTCATATTGATTCCACCGAAAGTTTTCTGGCCTTCTACTCCGTCAATAACTCGATCGGCGAGCAGAATCATTCCTGCACAAGATCCATACACCGGCATTCCCTCTGCAATTCGACGCTTAATGAGATCCATCAATTGATAACTGGTTGCAAGCAGAGCAATGGTGGTTGATTCGCCGCCGGGAAGGATAAGAGCATCAATTGCATCTAATTCAGCGGGGCGGCGCACCGCAATGGCTTCGTGACCAGCGCTGGCGGCGGCGAGGAGATGCTCACGGAAATCACCTTGGAGCGCGAGAACGCCGATCTTCATGATTGCAAAATACTGTGTCGAGGAAGTTACCAGCCGCGCTCAGCGAGGCGGTGAGGTACTGGAATATCTGCAACGTTAATGCCAACCATTGCATCTCCCAGTCCGCGTGATACTTCTGCCAAGACCTTAGGGTCATCGAAGAAAGTAGTTGCCTTTACACATGCAGCAGCACGTTGTGCTGGATTACCTGATTTGAAGATTCCAGATCCGATGAAGACTCCATCTGCACCCATCTGCATCATCAAGGCAGCATCTGCTGGAGTCGCAATACCGCCCGCAGTGAAGAGAACTACGGGAAGCTTTCCAGTAGCAGCAACTTCTTGCACAAGTGCATACGGCGCCTGCATCTCCTTCGCTGCAACGTAGAGCTCATCTTCGCGCATTGAAGTTAAGCGACGAATCTCTGATCCAATAGTTCGCATATGTGTCATCGCATTGGAAACATCGCCAGTTCCCGCCTCGCCCTTTGAGCGAATCATCGCAGCGCCTTCATTGATTCGACGGAGCGCTTCGCCAAGATTTGTTGCCCCACAGACAAATGGAATCTTGAAATTCCACTTATCAATATGGTTAGTGAAATCGGCTGGAGTAAGAACTTCTGATTCATCGATGTAATCGACATTGAGACTCTCAATAATCTGGGCTTCAACAAAATGCCCGATGCGAACCTTTGCCATTACTGGAATTGAGACAGCAGCTTGGATCTTCTCAATCATGTCTGGATCAGACATGCGAGCTACTCCCCCTTGTGCGCGAATATCTGCCGGAACTCGCTCGAGTGCCATGACGGCGCATGCGCCGGCATCTTCGGCAATCTTCGCCTGATCTGCGTTGACGACATCCATGATGACGCCACCCTTGAGCATCTCTGCCATGCCGCGCTTGACGCGTGCGGTACCGGTTGCCTCAGACATTTATATTCTCCTCACAAAGGCCGACCTTGAGAGCCGGCATTAGGTCTGGAAGTCTACTTGGTGTTCGATTCAGTCGCATCTTGCAGAGCTTCGCCCTTAAAAATAGGTTCTTTTGAAGTGAGAGCGAACCAGGTTTGACCAGGGGCGAAGAGCGCTTCATCACCATTGGTATCGGTAAAGATAGTGCCGCTTTCAGGGCTTGGACGATTCCATTGGCAAGGTAGATAGCCACCATCTCTCAAGAGATAGCACTTTCCGCTTCCGACGGTTGCAGTGAAAGGTGTAACTCCGCCCACTTTATCTTTATAAATCGAGTCGGTGATCGAAACGATTTGTATAACTAGATTTACTGGACCGAGTTGAAAACCCTCGCTATCAAGATTTGGTGAGCCATCATGAGTCAGCAACCATCGACTCTCTTCGACAGACCAAGTAGCTCCGTAACGCGCTGTCGGCCATGAAATGTCGACGCCGGTGATTTTTCTCGCTAACTCCGACTTCTTGCCAAACTTCCAGCCCATCTCCTTCGACATCTCAAAACTTGCGCCGCGACTGCTCGCCTCATTCATGAGCGCCGGCGCGTTTAACATCATTGCGTAAGGAGGATTTCGTAAAGGATCGTTCTTGTAAAAGGTGGCTCCATATTTATTTGCTCCAACGTCATAAAGGTTGGCACTTGCGATTTCCGGCAAGAGTTTTCTCTGCGCACCGCTATACGAGAAACCGATTTTTCCATACTGAGCAAGTAGCTCGAGATCTGATATTCGCGCCGAGCGAACAGGTCCGATGATCGATGGAATCGAAGAAGCGTAGACGGCAGCTAATCGTGTTAATCCACCTTCTACTTGCTCGATGTAAACGACTTCTGCCTCCCTTAAGCCAACCTGCGGATGCGCGAAGGATGTGTCATCAATCTTTACAACTAAGACAGGTGCGCTCTTGCCCGGAGCACCCGTCAGCGGTGATGTCGGCTTACTCTCCATAGCTGGTAACGAAATATCTGAAATTGAAAATCTTCCCGTCATCGCAAGCGCGACGATTACTGCCGTTGCAATAACAGTTCCGAAAATGAGAAATCTTCTAAAGGACATCGGCTTCAAATTCATAAGTGATTGGAAGTGGAGCTCGACCTGCTAACCGGAAGAACCTAATTACCCAACGGGAGCGAATCAATTGCGTCCGATTCACGGATTCAACGTGGAGAGAAATCGCAACTTTGATCTTTTCATTGAGTTCACGCAATTCTCGAAGGAGGTCGTTCTCATTTGGAGTTCGCTCCCCCACTGAAGTTTCGAGCAGGATTCCAAGGGCGCCCGTTAATCCAACCTCTGCCTGTGATCGATCTTTGACGCTCGCCTCGCGCGCCTGATGCGCAGCAAAGGTAAGCAGCAGACTTGATGCGGGATCGGATATCTCAGAGCGAGCGATCTCAAGTGCAATTGCGGCACGACGCTGGAGCAAACTGTCGAGATTTGCCCAACTGGTTTCAACGCGATGGTGAAGTCGATCCAGGCGAGTTGCCAGAAAGGATAGATACCAAGCGAAGATTGCGATCACAAAGAGAGTAGCAAGTGATGTGAAATTCATCTTTATTTTCCTAAGAATTTATTCCAGCCACGATTCTCTGATGAGAGTGTGACTTTTCCGAGACCGACCATCGCCATTTCGTAGACATCATAGATACGTTCGGCAACTTCATCCCAATCGAAACTTTGAGCATACTCTTTTCCTGCAGTACGAAGCGCCTCTCGTTTCTCTGAGTGCGTTAATACATCAATTATGGAGTGAGCTAAGCTCAAAGAGTTCTCGGATTGAAAGAGAGTTCCATACGAGCCATCGCCAAGAAGTGTACTGAATGCAGGTATATCGCTGGCGACTACGGCAGCGCCTGCGGCAAGCGCTTCAGCCAGGATAATGCCAAATGATTCGCCACCGGTATTCGGGGCAACATAGACGCCGATTGAGCGGAGAAAATCTGATTTCTCCTCCTCTGAAATTCTTCCCAAGAATGTGAATCGGCGATGAAGTTCTACCGGAACGCTCTTTAGGAATTCATCTTGGTCGCCAGGACCTGCAACGATGACGCGAATTTCCGGAATCTGCCTGATGATTTCTGGAAGCGCATCAACTAAGACGGCCAAGCCCTTTCGAGGTTCTTCAAATCTGCCAATAAAACCAATACTCTCGCCACTCCATCTTGGATCGATTGAGCCACTTGATAAACGGCGGGCATAGATTCCATTAGGGACAACAATTGCATCTGTCTCAAGATGTTCGGTGAGAGTTGAGCGCGCTGCTTCACTGACTGCGATTCTCGCCGTCAACTTCTCAATCACTGGCTCGAGTATCGGGCCGATTGCAAAGATTGCCTTTTGTCTCTTGGCTGATGCATGAAAAGTTCCAACGAGTGGACCTTCGGCAGCGAAACAAGTGAGTAGAGATATCGAAGGAATTGCAGGCTCATGGAGATGGAGCAAATCAAATTCACCTTGCGAAATCCATTGGCGAACTCGAGCAAAGGCGAGCGGGCCGAAGAGAATGCGAGCTACCGCGCCGTTATATGGGATTGCCAAAGGCTTCCCAGCGTTAACCAAGTACTCCGGGAGTTCAACATCTTCGGTGACAGGCGCCAAGACCTCCACGTGATGACCCTGCGAAATCAGATAGGAAGCTAGATCTGCAATATGCGCTTGTACGCCGCCAGGTGTATCCCATCCATAAGGACAGACAATGCCAATCCGCTTCTTCGCTAGCGTCATTTGTAAAGCTCTCGATCTACCCAAATTCGTTGCAGCATATGCCAATCTTCTGGTGCCTTAGAAATACCATCAGCAAAAAGGTTTGCAGTGCGCTGCACAGTCTCCTGAATTCGCTCCTCTTCATTATCGATATCAGGAATTGCTACTGCATTAAATTCAATATGGATACCCGTCGGCGAATACGAAACGTGTGCTGCCACCAGAGGAAGACCTTCCCGAATTGCAAGGACAGCAGGACCGGCTGGCATCTTCGCTTCGTGGCCAAAGAAATTCACAGAAATGCCCGATTCGGAGAGATCGCGATCTGCAACTAGCGCGATCAATCGTTTCTCACGAGCACGTTTGATGAGGGTCACGAATGCACGTGAATCAAGTCCGAGAACCTCAAAGCCCATCTGCTCTCGATAACGTAGAAACTTAGCGAATAATTTCTCCGGTTTAAGAATTTCCGCAACCGTCACTAGCGGGATTCCTTGCTGGCAGAAATAGGCACCCGCGTGGTCCCAGTTTCCAGAGTGAGGAAGGGCGATTACAACGCCTCGTCCCTCTTGCATGGGATCTCGTAAGAGATGATCATTCTTCAGCGAAACGCTCTCTTCAATCCGTTCGTGGCTCCAGCGATGAATTCGAAAAGTGTCACACCAATAACGCATATAGCTTTCTAAACCCCGAAGAACCAATTTCTCTAATTCAGACGGGGTCGCGGTCGGAACGACAATTGAAAGGTTGGTGCGAAGACGTTTAACGCTCTTTCCATCCCTTCGATACATCGAATGAGCTAACTTTTGAAAGATTCGATAGGCAATCTTCTCCGGAAGGATGCCGACTACTTTCCATCCCAACAGGTATGCAAGGTATGAGATCTGATTAACCATTGAGAGCAAGACCTCGGCGTACTACGAATACGCGTTGAAGAACGGTTATCGCCGATACGAGAACAAGAATCCACATACCAACCGAAAGCGCATAAGGGATACCGAGCCCCTCAAAGCCAATCGCAAAGATTGCAATGAGAAGCCTCTCGGTACGCTCTGCAATTCCGACTGTGCACGGAACTCCATAACTCTCAGATTTTGCTCTGATGTACGAGACAAGAAAGCCAAGAACAATTGCCACCAAGATGACTGAGTAGAGATCGTTCTCGCTCTGCATGCAAAAGATTGCAAGTGAGCCAAGGAGGGCTGAATCTGAGACTCGGTCGCAGGTGGAGTCGAGGAAACCTCCCCATTGTGTTGCCCCGCGTTCGGATAACCGAGCGATTGCTCCGTCAAAGAGATCACTTAAGAGAAAGAATGAGATGACCAAGGATGCAAGAAAGAGTTCGCCTTGTGGAATGAGATAGATCGAGCTCGCGATTGATCCAATGGTTCCGGTAATTGTGACCATATCTGGAGTAACTCCCAGGCGCACGGCCGCACGCGAAATGGGTTCAATCACACGGTTCACCGCGGGCTTAAATGACGAACTGACCATGGCTCCATCGTAGAGTTATCTCTATGAATTCAACCAGCCTAGACGCGGTGAAATCGATCAATATCTATGGCCATGTGAGCGCACAGCCAGAGCAGATTGCCGCCGCCTTTGGTGGGACTGTCTGCAAGGAAGTTGATCCGAGCTGCGATGTCGCAATCTTCGTGATTAATCCAGCTGCGGGAATCGATAGCGAGACAATCGAGATGTGGCGAGCTTTTGATGAATTTCAAACACCGCGTTTGATAGCGGTGACCGTCCTAGATGGGATGGAACTTGATTTCGATGACGCGGTAATGCTTGCTAATCGCGTATTCGATCAGACCATCACTCCATACTTGGTTCTTCATGGAGAGAGTGGTTCTCCGATAGGAACTATTTCGCTATCAACTTTGAAGACTACGGACTACTCCACAATCCCTCCCACCATCGCTGAGGCAGATGAAGAGTTGATTGAGGTGGTTGAAGAGTTTCGGGATGAGTATCTAGAGAAAATAGATGAAATGGAAGACGGTGCATTTGCCGCTGGGATTATTTTTCCTGCGATACCACTCAATCTTGTAAATGGATTGGGCGTTGACGTTATCCAGGCCTATTTGGATGAGCTACCAAGCGGCAGCTAACTCTTCTCTCGTCAAGGTGAGTAACTGTGGAAGAACTTTTGTCTTGCCAATGATCGGCATAAAATTCGCATCTCCCGACCAGCGCGGAACTATGTGTTGGTGAATATGTGCGGCTACTCCGGCACCAGAGATTGCACCCTGATTCATTCCTAGATTGAAACCCTCCGCACGAGAAACTTTTCGGACAGTCTCCATCGCATGCGCGCTCATATCAGTGATCTCGTGACGTTCTTCTACCGTCAGCTCGGTGAGAACTGCAACATGGCGGAAAGCGCAAACCAGGAGATGTCCAGGATTGTAGGGATAGAGATTCATCACTACGTAGGCAGTCTTTCCTCGAGCAACAATCAAGCCCTCTTCATCTGAGAGTTCGGGTATGCGACAGAAAGGGCACTGCACATCATTGCCTTCAAGCGGACGATTTTCTCCGCGAAGATAATCTAAACGATGAGGTGCCCATAGTCGTTGCCAACCATCAGGCATACCTGCGCCGCCCATAACGTTCTCTGACATGGTTAGTTCTGAACCCGATCTGCAACAACCTTCGCAATTTCTGCAATCGCATCGGCGATAGGAACGCCATTCTTTTGATCTCCGTTGCGGTAACGGAAAGAGATTGCTCCTGCCTTCATATCTTCTTCACCTGCGATGAGCATAAATGGAATCTTCTGCAGTTGGGCGTTGCGAATCTTTTTCTGGAATCGATCATCTGATGCATCGATTTCTGCGCGGATGCCAGCCTTCTTTAACTGCACTACAACATCGTGCATGTAATCAGCGAAAGTATCCGCAACCGGAATAGCAATAGCCTGTACCGGAGCGAGCCAAGCAGGGAAAGCACCAGAATAATGCTCTGTCAGGACTCCGAAGAATCGTTCGATAGATCCAAAGAGCGCACGGTGAATCATCACAGGGCGTTGACGTGTTCCATCAGAGGCTGCATATTCGAGTTCAAATCTCTGTGGCAATTGGAAGTCTACCTGGATGGTCGACATCTGCCAGGTACGACCGATTGCATCCTTTGCTTGCACAGAAATCTTTGGACCGTAGAACGCCGCTCCGCCTTCATCGAGAACGAGTTCAAGATTCTGCGCCAGCGCTGCCTTGCGAAGAGCTTCTGTCGCTTCTTCCCAGTCACTATCTTCGCCAACTGATTTCTCTGGGTTGCGAGTAGAGAGTTCAAGATAGAAATCTTCCAACCCATAATCACGTAGGAGGTTGAGAACGAATGTCAGAAGCGAGTCGAGCTCTCCTGGCATCTGATCTTTGGTGCAATAAATGTGGGCGTCATCCTGGGTAAATCCTCGCGCGCGGGTAATGCCGTGAAGAACTCCAGATTTTTCATAACGATAAACAGTTCCAAATTCAAAGAGGCGCAAAGGCAATTCACGATAAGAACGTCCACGTGACTGGAAGATTAAATTGTGGAATGGGCAGTTCATCGGCTTCATGTAGTACTGCTGGCCAGGACGTTTAATGGTCCCATCCTCATGAAGCTCTTCATCCATGATCATTGGTGGATACATCCCATCGGAGTACCAATCAAGGTGGCCGGACTTCTGAAATAACGCCGCCTTAGTTAAGTGAGGAGAGTAAACAAACTCGTAACCTTCATCTTCATGGCGCTTACGCGAATAATCTTCCATGGCGCGGCGGACGATTCCGCCCTTTGGATGGAATACCGCAAGACCGGAGCCAATCTCTTCTGGGAAAGAGAAGAGATCAAGTTCCTGTCCAAGACGTCGATGGTCGCGCTTTTCGGCTTCAGCGAGAAGTTCAAGGTAGGCGTTGAGTTCATCCTGCGATGGCCATGCAGTTCCGTAAATTCGCTGCAGCATCGGATTCTTTTCCGAACCGCGCCAGTAGGCACCCGCACTACGCATTAATTTAAATGCAGGAATATGTTTTGTGGAAGGTAGGTGCGGACCACGACAAAGGTCAGACCAGACCGGTTGTCCATCACGACCAAGATTGTCGTAGATGGTTAATTCTCCGCCACCCACTTCAACTGATGCTTCATCTCCGGCTGGGCCTTTCAGTCCAATCAATTCACACTTATATGGTTCATGAGCAAGTTCCTTGAGCGCATCGGCTTCATTGGTGACGCGGCGCTTAAAGCGCTGCCCCTCCTTAACAATCTTGCGCATTGCGCTCTCGATTTTCTCGAGATCATCTGGATTGAAAGGTTCTTGAGGATCAAAGTCGTAATAGAAACCATCGGTAATCGGCGGACCTATTCCGAGGCGAGTTTGTGAAAATACCTGCTGAACTGCCTGTGCCATCACGTGAGCGGTTGAGTGACGAAGGACTGCTAGCCCTTCAGGAGAAGAAATCGATACACCCTCAACAGAGTCGCCCTCATTGAGATCGGTCCAGAGGTCTCGCAACGTTCCATTAATCTTGCACACGACAATATCTTTATTCTCGGCGAAGATGTGGGTTGGCTTCTGATCGATTTCAACCTTACGTGGCTGACCATCGACGACAATTGCGATCTCTGACATGGCGCTAGCGTACCGAAAAGAACTGCACCGATGCCCTGATTTTCTCCTCTAGCTCGCTTACGGAGGGCTTAAGTTGCATTGCAAAATCGCCGATATGGCTGACTGGTTGAGCAATCTTGAGACTACTAACCAGCACCGCCTCCTGCACCATTGGAATCTCGCTGACGTGAATGTTTCGCACAGTGACCCCGCAACGCTCAATCGCCAGACCTCTCATAATCCCCGGAAGAATTCCAGCCGAGATTGGCGGTGTGACCCATTCATCCTCTATCTGGAAAATGAGATTCGAAATACTTGTTTCCGTGACGTGATTGGCTGTGTTAAAAAGTATCGCATCATCAAAACCATAATCCCGTGCGCTATCAAGTACCTGATAATTCCAATCGTATGGATAAATTTTGTCTTGCTCCCCCATGGCCTTGCTGGAGGTTGAATGAAAAGTTAATCTCGCGAGCGTTTCAATATCTTCATACGAATCATGGGTGACCAGAAAACCGCCCTCAGAAATGCAAATTCGAAGGCGCCCTATCTGATGCGGGTTGAGAGTCATACATGCATCGATCTCGCTTCGAAGAATTTCTTCTTCTGGCATCGGGATATTCAGAGCATCTGCTGACTTCTTCGCTCTTCGCATATGGCGGGTGAGCTCTGCGACCAATCCATTTTCTGTTCGAAGGGTTTCAAAAATTCCACTTCCCTCTGGGAATGGTCGACGTGCAATCACTGAAGCTCTCCCCCAGCGATCGAAATGAGATGACGCGCCTTGAGTTGTGTCTCTTCCCATTCGGATAGTGCGTCACTGCCCCAGGTGATGCCAGCTCCTGTTCCGTAACGCAAGTACTTATCACCTGTCGTCCAAAAGGTACGAATGGCGACCGCTAATTCAGCCCGATCTCCATGCACGTATCCCAACGCGCCGCAGTAAGGTCCACGAGGCTGTATTTCATTTTCTGCAATGATCTTCATAGCTGATGATTTCGGTGCACCTGAAACTGAACCAGGTGCCATCAATGCCGAGAATATTTCTAACCATGTTGTTCCTGGACTTAACTTTCCTTCGATATCGGAGACGAGATGAGTAAGTCCTGGATGCTTCTCTTCTCGGAATAAGGCAGTAACTTCGACGCTGCCGGGAAGAGAGACTTGAGACAAATCGTTGCGCATTAAATCGACGATCATTAAATTTTCTGATTTATCTTTCTCACCAAAAACTTCTTGATTCCATCGAATGGTTCCTTTTATCGGAGAGGTGAGAATGCGGTCACCCGAGCGAGAGAGAAATCTTTCGGGAGATGCGGAAGCAATCTCGAATCCAGGAATCTTGAGGTAGGAGGCGAACGGTGCCGGATTGCCCTTAAGAATTTCAGAAAAAAGACCTGTGAGGGGCGCGGGTTTATCGCCCAGAAAATGAGAGAGCTCGCGACAAGCATTGACTTGGTAGACACCACCTTCCGAAATTGCCTCCTTGATGGCGTGGATATAGGCGATGTAATCAATCATCTCCTGCGAGGAAGACCATGTGCGTTCTAGACGTTTCCACGATGTACTTGGAAATGGAGCCTTTTTCACCTTCTTGAATCGAGCAAAGCGATAGTCACCTTCAAAGGTTGCGAGAACTGCCCAGAAATTACCGTCTGCAAGTCGCTCGGGATTACTCGTAACTTCAGCCAGGCTGGTCGCATGGATCCCGCCCATCCAAAACTGATAATCCCTACCTAGTCCGAGCATGGGGCAAGATTACGCACGCTTTGGCAGTTCGGCCGCACCTACGCTAGATTTGCGCCCGCAATACGCGGACGTAGCGCAGCTGGTAGCGCGGAACCTTGCCAAGGTTCAGGTCGCGGGTTCGAACCCCGTCGTCCGCTCGGATTAAGAGTCACTTTCATAGAGATGTAAATCTTCGAAGGTGGCTTTTCTTTCATGGTGGAATGGCCGAGAGGCGAGGCAAGGGACTGCAAATCCCTCTACACGGGTTCAAATCCCGTTTCCACCTCCAAAGTTAACTTAAGCATGTTCAATCACGAGTTTCAACGAAGAAACGGATTACCCTCACAACATGAGCAGTGAATACTTAGAAGGCCCAGAGCGTCCTTGGGGTCGCTATCAAGTACTTGCTGATACTCCAACGTACAAAGTTAAGACCATTTGGGTTGAGCCTGGCCATCGCCTCTCATTGCAGCGCCATCAAAAGCGCGAAGAGCATTGGTACATCGTCTCTGGTGTTGCCGATGTTGTTTTAGGTGAGAAGGAATTCAAAGCTAATGCGGGTGAGTCCGTTGAGGTTGCCATCGGTGAACTCCATCGCATTGGAAATTCAGGCTCAGAGGTCATGATCTTTGTTGAGGTTCAGCGAGGGACGTATTTTGGCGAGGACGATATTGAGCGCATTCAGGATGATTACGCTCGCTAAGCAGCACTAGATTTCGTGGGTTACACTTACGCCAGGAAGATAGACAGAGAGATAAAAACAATTACATAAGACCCGGACGATTGGCTCAGCGGTAGAGCACCACATTGACATTGTGGGGGTCACTGGTTCGATCCCAGTATCGTCCACGCAAATGCGTTATTTAACGGCGGTTGCTTCTTCGAAGCACATTAACAGCCACCGACGAGGAAGTTGCCGCGGTGTAACTTGAATCTGCAGGGACGTATTCAGCGGATAAATCGCCAGGTCCGTTTGTGACAGGCTTAAAATTGCAGGTAGCTGTCAAGGTACTACTGACATCAATTGCGAGCCTCTTCACACACCCAGCAATTCTCTTCTTCTTAAAGTAGAAAGTCACTCTGCCAGGTCCATTAACGATTGCGGAGAGTGTTGTTGTGGAACCTTTCGCTAACGAACCAGAAAAAGTTGGTTGCGAAATTGTTCCGATAGTGACTGAGTCGCCTACATAGATTTGAACTTTGAAGCCGGCATTGGTCCACACTCCCCCAGCGCCAGTCCAATCTGGATTGCCGCCCGACGTTGCATTACCCATTCCAAGTTCCTGTGTACCAGTGCGGTGCATATTCCATGCAATCACAGTCTGTGTATCCGTGAGGTTATGAATTTGGAAAGAACCGTGATCTCCTGAGCCGGCAACAAAGGAGTCATCCCAATCGTATGTAGAACCGCTACCGGCCGGCGAAAGTCCACCAACAGTTTGGCCATAGTTATAAGGCCACCATTCAAGTCTTCCTAGAGCGAAGGTTCCAGTTCGAACTCCGCTGTAGTTAGATGTAACGACCAAATTTGATACGTTTCGTTGAATCGTATTTGCATTGGTGAGGTCAGGAAATTCAAGTCCGGCCAGGGTCGCACCAGACCACTTATTGAAGTACATATCTGTGTAATACAGCGTAGAAGAAAGTGTTGCCTCAAAACGAACCCGAATGACATCCCAGGTCTTGCCAGAATTTGCGAAGTTAGTAACCGCAGTACCGCCTCGCCCATAACCTGACGTATAAACGATGTTGTTACCGCTACGAGCTGATGTCGTCGTCTCGTAAATAAGAGTCCAACTTGGGGCCGCCGATGCGGTCGATAATGGAGCAAGCAGCGAGATGAGCAGCGAAGTAATCGCTACGACCCCCATGCTGCGTCTCATGAATCCATTGTACGACAACGGCTTTCGAATTATTCGGCAACTTTATTCGGACGCCCCACATACAGGGTTACTAGCAACTGAAGCGCAGTCAGAAGGACTATCGCGTATAAGGCAGCATTCCAGTTCTCGGAAATATGAAAGAAAGTGCTGACATAAATAGGACCTGTTGCCGAAATGATATATCCAAAAGATTGCATCATCGTTGATAAAGATCGCACCATATCTGGGGTACTCGCTTTAATTGTGCAGAGAAGCAAGCAGGCAGGGAATGCCATTGAGATTCCAATATTGGAAAGGCATAACCACAGAATGAGAATTGTTCCCTCTTGTATCGTCATCATGAAAAAGGAAAATCCGGTCAGCATCGAAACCCCGGCTAAAAGAACTCTCTGATCGGTAAATTTCGAAATCCAATGCGGGAAGAAAAGGCCTACCGCAGAACCGAGTAGTCCAGAAAAAGCAATTGCAGCACCGGCTCCGCTTAGTGAGAAATCTTTGGTCGTGAGTATGGTGGGCAGCCAGGATGCACTTCCGTAAAAGGTCATAGATTCAAGACCAAAGAAGAGCACCAGCCCCCATGCCATTGGGCTCCTTATTACAGATGTTCGCCAGAATGGCGTCGATTCCAATGTTCGTTCTCTCTGGATATGGCGGCGAGTGACAAACCAGAAAACCGCCGATCCGGTTGCTAAAACAACCCACGGAACCATAGAGAGTTTCCATGAAAGTGGAGAACTCTCTGCAATCGGAACGCTCATTGCCGTCGCTACCGATGCACCAACTCCCATGAGCGTTACATAAATTCCAGTCGCAATCCCGGATGATTCAGGGATGTGCACTTTCACCCATACTGGAATTTCGTAGTTCATGACCGCAATTGCGATTCCGATGACACCTGTGAAAATAAATAGGCCAATCGAACCAGTAACTATTCTTAAAGCTAATCCCCCGGCGAGAATGATCAGCGCGTACGTGATGATTCGATCAGAGGATGCGCGCCGACCCAGTAAAGCCATGATCAGACTCGATGAGCTGAAGGCAACTATCGGGACGGAGAGAAGAATGGACATTTGATAGGTGGAGAGGTCGTAGTATTTAGAAATAATGGGAAGCAAGGGCGCCATCATGACCAAACCTGCGCGCATATTCAGAGAAGCGAGAAATATAGGAAAGCCTGCGCGCACTCTTAAGAACATGTGGCGAGAGTAATACACTCCAACCATGAACGCTCCGACAATTCTTTTCATTCAGAACTACGCAACAGATCCGCCGCATCTAGTTGGTCGGTGGCTGATGGAGCTCGGCTTCGCGGTAGAGGTTATCCGTGCCTATGACGGCGAAACGATTCCTACTGACCTGCCAGCCCATGTCAAAGGCGTCATTGCCTTAGGCGGCGCAATGGGAGCCCTCGATGATCATCTGCATCCATGGTTGGCTACAGAACGCGTGCTGTTAAAGAAAGTAGTTAATCAAGATGTACCAGTCATTGGTATTTGTTTAGGCGCGCAACTCTTGGGAGCCGCGCTTGGTGGAGAAATCTCGCGATTGCGCGAGAACGAAATTGGAATCTATGAAATCACACAAGTTGCCGAGGACGCGATTATGACTGTTGGTACTTCGGCACTAACAACTCAGTGGCATGAGGATTACGTATCAGTACTTCCCGATGGTGCAACTCTTATTGCGTCGAGTGAAAAATGCCCTACCCAGATTTATCGAGTGGGAGAACTTACATACGGCTTGCAATGTCATCCTGAGGCCGATGCTTCGATTGTCTCTCTCTGGGAGAACAAACCAGACAATGCATTCCAAAATTTTGAAAAGTCATCTGGATCTGTCTCAATTGCTGAAACGGTCAAGGCCCGGGAAGCAGATCTCGAGACTCTCTGGAAGCCTTTGATTCAAAAGTGGGGAGTACAAGTACTCGCTCGTTCTATCGGTTAGGTCACATCCTTTCGCAGAACTGTTAAAACTCTTGGTGAACTACCAAGTGTGTACTCGCGAGTTCGCCTTCCGATGCACTTAGGTTTACCTATGGCCAACAGCAAACTCCCCACCATCATCCAAGGTGGCATGGGTATTGCAGTTTCCTCAGCTCAACTGGCGAAAGAGGTTTCTAAAGCTGGACACCTTGGAGTTATTTCAGGTACCGCTATTGACTCAGTTGTTTCGCGCCGATTGCAAGATGGTGATCCCGATGGCTCGATACGTCGAGCAATGTCTCATTTCCCTAATCAAGATGTAATCAAGGGCGTGATGGATCGCTACTTCATTGAAGGCGGTCGTGATCAATCCAAGCCTTACATCGATGTTCCAAAGCTCACTTTAAAGCCAGTACAGCACGCAACAGACTTGTTAGTTGTCTCGTCATTCGTTGAAGTCTGGTTGGCAAAAGAAGGCCATGACGGACTCATTGGCATGAATCTGCTGGAGAAAATCCAAATGTGTATTCCTGCTCAATTGTTTGGTGCAATGCTGGCAGATGTGGATTACATTCTGATTGGCGCCGGAATTCCTGCGCAAATTCCTAATCTTCTCAATCAATTAGCTTTAGGTAAGCCAGTGTCTATGACCGTTGATGTTGCCGAATCAACAATGAAACACTTCATCTCATTTGACCCACAATGCATCGAAGGTCTCTCTTTCCCAGTTAAGCGCCCTCAGTTCCTTGCGATTGTTTCCTCTCATGCGCTTGTTGCTTATCTCAATAAAGATGAGATCACCAAGCCGGATGGTTACGTGATTGAAGGCCACGTTGCAGGAGGCCATAACGCACCTCCACGTAACCGCAAATCAAAAGATGAAGAAGGCAATCCGATTTATACCGAGCAAGATGAAGCTGACTTGGTGAAAATCAAGAACTCAGGATCACCTTTCTGGCTTGCAGGTGGTTATGCAACACCGGCAAAGGTTGAAGAAGCGATTGCCGCAGGTGCACAGGGCGTGCAAGTCGGTTCACTCTTCGCTCTCGCTGATGAGTCGGGATTCACCGCTGAGCTAAAGAGTGAGGTAATTGAAGCGCTGAAAAGTGGTGAGTTATCTGTGAAGACCGATGGCAGCGCATCACCAACTGGATTCCCTTTTAAAGTAGCGGTGCTCCCCAATTCACTTTCCGATGATGACAAGTATGAGGCGCGAAATCGCATCTGTGACCTTGGCTATCTTCGAACTCCATTTGAGCGAGAGAACGGTGGCGTTGGTTACCGCTGTCCAAGTGAACCGCTCAAGACTTATGAATTTAAAAAGGGAAACGTTGAGGAAGCTCAACATTCGCAATGTCTCTGCAACGCGCTGATGTCGAATATCGGCCTCGGTCAATTACGACCAGATGGTCGCCGTGAACTTCCTTTGATTACGCTCGGCTCTGATTTATCAGGACCAGATTTCTTGGCTCGTCGTCACCCCAATGGGTGGAAAGCGGCAGATGTCATTGATTACCTACTCGGTAAGTAACCGCTGAATTTCACTGAGTTCGCCTTCATCGGCCGGAGCGATATCCCATGGCTTGTGGAGCGAATCTCCATTCCAGCGAGGAATCACATGCATGTGTGCATGAAAGACTGTTTGCCATCCAGCTTCTCTGTTCATTTGCATAATTGTGGTGCCTTCAGAACCCAATTTTTTGTGGAGTAAATCTGCCACGTCTTTCGCCACTCGTGCGATATTTCCATAGATTTCTCGATCCATAGAGTGAATATCGACATGATGAGTTTTCGGAATAACCAACGAATGCCCCTTAGATGCAGGGAAGATATCTAAAAAAGCCAGGTGGCTTTCGTCCTCGTAAATATTTCTCGACGGAATAGCGCCAGCAACAATCTTGCAGAAAAGACAATCACTCATGGGTCGATGTTAACCGAGCGATTCGTTGCCGAGCAATAGTTTGACTTGGGGACTCCTTGCCGAGGAGAGACTGAAGAATCCTCAGTAGCGGCTTAACGATTTTTAGCCACATGCGAGACTTTTCTTCCAAACCAAGGACTTTGAGAACTCGTGGATCCATTGTGGCAATTGCCGCGTTGCATAGCACCCGATAGAAAGGCATTGCCGCTTTGGAGAACGGCGGATGAATAATGAAGTGCACGATTCGCTCGGTCGCATGAATCTGCCCGATATCTTCATTGAGGAATACCTCTAATACGTCATGCAATTCTTGATCCGACTTGGGTGCATCTATCAGTCCAAGTGGCTCGGCGCTGCGAGCCCACTCTTTGACATAGTTACTTACTGATCGCTCGTTTTCGCGGCCAAGTTCGCGATAGGCAGTGAGAAATGAGTCGGTGAATGCGCAGTGAACCCAGAGTAGGTGGCGAGAATGCGATGCTTCGTAGTGATGAGTTGCGCTCTGAGCATCTTGATATTCACCCGCCACGTTGGCATGAAGTGCGTTAACTCGACGCGCCTCTTTGGCAATCGCTTCTGTAGATCCAAAAGAGGTAATGGTTAACCAGCGAGTTGTCCGTTCGAGGCGACCGAGCGGATCAGTGTCATAGGCAGAATGTTGTGAGACCCCGGCAAGAGCCGCTGGATAAGCTGCTTGCATTAAGAGGGCCCGGACTCCCCCGACTAGGGTCGCAAGAGAGCCGTGCACCTTCCATACATCGCTCTCTGGGCCATAGAAACCGGCATCATTTCCAATCGCCATCTCGTTGGCCCACTGAGGAAGTCCTTTGGGATCACCCGAAACTGCACGCCGAAAGGCTGAGGCAATTCTCTCGCCACCTAGGGATTTAAGAACCGTGCTCACTTCTTGGGTGAATGCGTTTCAATGAAGAGCCGTGAGTTTTCAAAAATAATCTCTTGGTCGTAATCAAGGGTCGCAACGTGATAACTATTTACTAAGTCGATTCGTTGTTTCTGAATCGAACCAACTCCATCCATGATGATTTCAGTGTTCGTTACCGGGAGAGTGTGATCTTCTTTCGAATGAAAGAGTAAGACCGGAACCGTTACGTCATGAAGTCGTTTGCGGGTATAGCTCAACATCTTCAGTAACTGATAAACACCGACCGCTGGTAATGAGTCATAACCGTGTTCGGTCACCCCTGGCTTCTTAATGTCATCGCCAACAGAATCACGCATCTTCTGGAATCGCGATATCACCCAAGCAAGTTGATGCGGAACAAACTTGACATGCATCATTGGATTGACGAGCACGATTCCAAGTAAGTCTCTTGAGCGCTTTGTGGCGATATTAAGAGTGGTGCCGCCGCCCATCGAGAGGCCAAAGATGAAAACTTTCTTTCCCAGACTGAGCATCCACTCGAGCTCTTCTTCAACCTTGGCTGGCCATTCTTGCCACTGGACTCGATTGAGGTCAGCGGGTTCCGTTCCGTGGCCAGGAAGAAGCGGGACTGAAATGGTGTAACCGCGTTGAAGCAGATACTCACCCCATGGACGCATAGAGATTGGTGATCCAGTAAAGCCGTGGACAAGAATGATTCCAATACCAGCGTTTGCACCTTTGCCTTCGGCGCGCCAATCTTGCATGGAACCTGCGGGGGCATCGTGAACGCTCATTGGCTAAGAGTATTGCTCCGATAGAAATTTTCCAGTGATATGTCGCATCTATGACCTATCCTTCAACTTGATATGGAAAAAGATGAGCAGGCAAACAGTTGGCAATCCACCTTTCAAGAAATCGGTGAACCACTTCACGCTGCTCG